>OHSG01001200.1_pt1 | contig 10528 bp, 10 predicted proteins | sample 1578601 | NCBI WGS metagenome assembly OHSG01 (sample SAMEA3879534, study PRJEB24766) | human gut metagenome | biome: human-associated habitat; feature: feces | place: USA | collected 1985/1987
CTTGGTGGACACGGCCAGTGTATGATCCAGGCCGCCCTTCTTATTCTTACTCAGATAAGATTCGGAAGCGCCGGAAATCGCAGCGGACAGACCAGCCTCCTTGCCGGACTGCATCAACACGACCACGATCAGCGCAACGCTGCACAGAGCCTCCAAAACAATCAGAATCGTCTCCAAAACACCCATTACAAAAACCTCCCTCCGCCAGATTCGCGGACTCAAATAGTAAACGGTTCGTCAAAAATACGTGAACCTTCCGATAGCCCGAATAGTATAGCATATGTTTTTCCAAATTTCAAGGGCAAATCCCGAAAAACTCGGAAAGTTCACGGACTTTTTATTTCTGCACCCAGCTGCCGGTGGCGAGACAGTTCAGATAGCTTTCGATGAAGGGATCCAGCGCGCCGTCCATAACCGCATTTACGTTGGAGGTCTCACAGCCGGTGCGGGTGTCCTTGACCAGCGTATAGGGCATGAACACGTAGTTGCGGATCTGGCTGCCCCACTCGATCTTCTGCTGAACACCCTTGATGTCGGAAATCTTGTCCAGATGCTCCCGCTCCTTGATCTCCACCAGCTTGCTGCGCAGCATCCGAAGGCAGGTCTCCTTGTTCTGGAACTGGCTCCGCTCCGTCTGGCAGGAAACCACAATGCCGGTGGCCTTGTGAATCAGACGGACTGCGGAGGAGGTCTTATTGATGTGCTGGCCGCCGGCGCCGGAGGAGCGGTACACCTGCATTTCGATATCCTCGGGGCGGATGTTCACCTGAATGGTGTTGTCCAGCTCGGGCATAACCTCCAGAGAGGCAAAGCTGGTCTGGCGGCGGGCGTTGGCGTCAAAGGGAGAGACACGCACCAGACGGTGCACGCCGTTCTCGCTCTTAAGCAGACCGTAGGCGTTGGCGCCCTTGACCATCATGGATGCGCTCTTCAGACCGGCCTCGTCGCCGTCCTGATAATCCAGCACCTCCACGGTCATGCCATGTGCCTGTGCCCACTTATTATACATACGATACAGCATCTCGGCCCAGTCCTGTGCCTCGGTGCCGCCGGTGCCTGCGTGGAAGGTAAGGATGGCGTTGCTGTGGTCGTACTCGCCGTTCAGCATGGTCATCAGCTGCAGTTCCTCCACAGCCTTGCCCACGGTGTTCACCGCCTCCTCGGCCTCGGGGATCATGGCGGGGTCGTACTCCTCGTCCAGCATCTCCAGCATGGTCTCAGCGTCATCGTACAGGCCCTGCAGCTTTTCAAAGCGGTTCAGCTTGCCCTTCAGGTCGCCGACCTCGTCAAAGACCTTCTTGCTCAGTTCTGCATCATCGTAAAAGCCGGGGCGGGACATGGTGTGCTCCAGCTCCTGCACACGCTTGCGGCTTGCTTCAATGGCCAGTGCTTCCTCCAGGTCCTTAACGGCCTTGGCGTGCTCGGCCAACTGCACTTTCAGTTCATCAGTCGTGATCATTCTCTAAGTTCCTCTCGTTCAAGGGTTTACATCATAACAATAATGTCCCCGGCAGGGTGCAAAACGCACGCGCAACGCGCATTTTCTGCTCCGCCAAAAGACACAGTTTATACACAGATACTTCATTAGTATACCGAGAATCTGTGATAAAGTAAAGAGGAAAAATACTATCTTGCCGGATTTTTAAAGATTTTCACCTTTTCTTTTCATACCCGGGGGAGTATAATACCAGTATGATCGATTTCACAGGAGGATATCATGCCGAAATATTATGGCTGTCCCTGTGAGGGCTGCGGCAAGCCGCTGACCCTTCAGGACGACATCGTGGTCTGCCCGGACTGCGGTGCACCCTATCACCGCACCTGTTACGAGAAGATGGGTCTGTGCATCCACGCCCCTGCCCATGGCGCAGGCTATGAATGGAAGTTTCCTTATCAGGATGCGCAGCTGCGCACCTGTCCCACCTGCGGGGAGCGCACCCTGCGCAGCGAGAATGTCTGCCGCTGCTGCGGCGCTGCCCTGCCCCCTGAGAGCGCAGAACAGCCCAACGACCGTGCTGCCGCCAGCGCCGAGCAGAACCGGGATTTTGATTACAGCAGGATGTACCAGGACGAAATGTACCGTAATTTTACCGAGAAGGTCGTTGACCCGGTGCACCGCAATGTGCGCGCCGCCTTTGGCAAGGATGAACTGATCGACGGCGTCCCCTATCAGGACTGGGTGGATTTTATCGGCACAGCCGCGCCGGTCTACCTGAACGATTACAGCCAGATGCAGCTGCGTCACTCCAAGATCTCCATGAGTTTTTCAGCGCTGCTGTTCGGCCCGTTCTACTTTTTCTACCGCAAGGCGTGGAAGCCCGCCTTCGGCTTTCTGGCCGCAGAACTGCTGCTGTTCATCCCCACCTTAATCAGTATGATGCAGACCACCGGCAGCCCCCTGACCGCCGGGATCAGCGCCTCTATGCTGGTAGTGTTGAGCCGCGTCATGTCCCTTCTCAGTTTTGCACTGATGCTGGTGCGGGGGCTGTATGGCAAGTGGCTCTACCGCCGCAGCGCAGCGGCACGCATCCGCCGCATCCGTGCCGAGTTCCCGGACCCGGAGCAGCGCCGCGCCGTGCTGAACGCACAGGGCGGTGTCAGCTTTGCAGCCTGCATCGGAGCGTTCATCCTGCTGATGCTAGTAGGCAGCCTTTGCTCCATGCTGCTGGGGCCGGACCTGAACGCACTGGTAGGCACCTTTATCTGATAACGGTTCATGCAGGATGGGGATCCTGCTGAAAAGCGCGGTTCACCGTGCATAAAATGAGAACATGGGAGAATCATTATGAAAAAAGTCACCAAAGCCGTTATTCCGGCTGCGGGTCTTGGCACCCGCGTACTGCCCGCCACCAAGGCGATGCCCAAGGGAATGCTGCCCATCGTGGATAAGCCCGCCATCCAGTATCTGGTGGAGGAGGCCGTCCGCTCCGGTATTACAGATATCCTGATCATTCTGGGCCGCAACCAGAGCATTATTGAGGATCATTTTGACCGCAGCCCCGAGCTGGAGGAAAAGCTGGCAAAGCCCGGCAAGGAAAAGATGCTGGAGGAGTGTCTGGGCATCGCCAATATGGCCAACATCCTGTTTGTGCGTCAAAAGGAGACGCTGGGTCTGGGTCACGCGGTAAACACCGCCAAGGCCTTTACCGGCGATGATCCCTTTGTGGTCATTTATGGCGATGACGTGATCTGGGGCGAGGATCCGGTCTGCGCCCAGCTGATCCGCGCCTACGAGGAGTTCGGCCGTCCGGTCGCCGGTGTCTCTGCTGTGCCTTGGGAGGACGTGAGCCGTTATTGCAGCTTAAAGACCACCCCTATCCACGACAACTACTTCTTTGTGGACGACATGATCGAGAAGCCCAAGAAGGGGCAGGAGTTCAGCAACTATTCCATTCTGGGCCGCGTGCTGCTGACCCCGGAGATCTACGAGATCCTTGCCCACACCAAGCCCGGTGCCGGTGGCGAGATCCAGCTGACCGATGCCATGGCAGAGTATGCCCGCACCCGCGGCGGCATGACTGCCGTGGAGTTCACCGGCAAGCACTACGATATGGGCAACAAGCTCAAGGTCGTGGAGGCGCAGGTGGAGCTGGCACTGCAGCATCCTGAGATCGGCGAGGATTTCCGCGCCTACCTGAAGGAGTTCTGCAAAACGCTGTAAAGACGCTGCGTAAATAATAAAAACGGGGCTGCTGCAACAAAACCATGTGCAGCGGCCCCGTTTTTGCATATATTTTTACTATTTTTACAGATGAAAAAAGGGCTCAGATACGCCCGCAGGCCTTTCTGAACCCCAAATATGAAAATCAAATTCCTGATTTAGTTTGCCTGACTGGGATGCGGCACGGGCGGGCGCTTGGTGAACATGGCCTTGAGTGCCAGCGGGGTAGCCACGCTGGACACCACGATCAGCAGGATCACAGCGGTAAAGTAGACCGGGTCTACCACACCGATGGCCAAGCCCTTCTGCGCCACGATCAGTGCCACCTCGCCACGGGTCATCATACCGACGCCGACCTTCAGGGAATCGTCCCAGTTGAAGCGGCAGACCTTTGCAGCCAGACCGCAGCCGATGATCTTGGTGATCAGCGCCACAACCACAAAGCAGACGCAGAACAGCAGGATTTCCGGGGTCAGGCCGCTGATATCAGTCTTGAGGCCGATGGAGGCAAAGAAGATCGGCGCAAAGATAACGTAGTTGCTGATATCCACCCGGCGCTCCACATAGGGCGCGTCATCCATGGTGCACAGCACGATACCTGCAATGTAAGCGCCGGTGATATCGGCGATGCCGAAGTACTCCTCAGCAATGTAGGCCATGGCAAAGCAGAAGGCCATACTGACGATGGTGATACGCTGGGTATGGGGGTTGCGCTGATCCAGCCACTTCATGGCGTAGTGCACCACAAGGCCAACGCCCAGTGCGGTGGCAAAGAACAGCAGGGTGTTGAACAGCACCTTACCCAGACCCGTACCGGTGCCACTGCTGGCGCCCAGAACACAGGTAAGCACCACGATGCCGATGACATCATCAATGACAGCGGCACTGACGATAGTCGTGCCCAAAAAACTCTTCAGGTGCCCAAGCTCCTGCAAGGTAGCCACCGTGATGGACACACTGGTAGCGGTCATAATGGTGCCGATGAACAGCGCCCGGTAGAACTCCGGGCTGCCAACTGCGGCAAAGCCGTAGAACGCACCATATAATAAGGTGCCGCCCACCAGGGGCACAGCCACGCCAACGGTAGCGATCAGGGTGGCGATGGGGCCTGCCTTGATCAGCTCTTTCAGGTTGGTGCCGAGGCCGGTGGTGAACATGAGCATCACAACGCCGATCTCTGCAAAGATGGAGATGGAGTCGCTGATCTGCACTAGGTTCAGCAAGCAGGGGCCGATCAGCAGGCCGGCGATGATCTCGCCCACCACCTGCGGAGCCTTGCACTTACGCGCCACCAGTCCGAAGAATTTCGCGCTCAGGATTATGATTGCCAGATCTCGAAACAACGAATACATGGATTATCCTCCTTTAATTTTTCCCGCTTTCCTGCCACTGCCGGAGCCCCGGCCCTGCCATATTGCAGGGAAAGCGTTTACATTATAGTCCTTTTTACCAAAAAATGCAAAACATTTTTTATCGTTCTTTTTGTCAAAAAAGCTTGACAGAAGTAAAGAAGCTTGCTATAATAAATTGCTGTCTGAACAGACACACCACACAGGCCGCGATACCGCAGCCTGTGTACCCTTGGCCTTGCAGATCCGCAGGGCCCTCAAGTCCAAAAGGAGGTGCTACAAAAATGGCAAAGTACGAAACCATGCTGATTACCAGCGCCGCTCTCGATGAGGAGGCTTCCGCCGCTCTGGTGGGTAAGTTCAAGTCCCTGATCGAGGCTAACGGTACGATCGATTCTATCGACGAGTGGGGCAAGCGCCGTCTGGCCTACCCCATCAACGACGAGGAAGAGGGCGTCTACACCGTGATCAACTTCACCAGCGAGCCCAGCTTCCCCGCTGAGCTGGACCGTGTGTACAAGATCACTGAAGGCGTTATGCGCAGCCTGATCATTGCTCACGAGGAGTAATTCTTCTGTGACAGAAAGGGAAACCGTACTATGTTGAATGTTGTTGCTATCATGGGTCGCCTTGCGCGTGACCCTGAAATGCGTCAGACCACTACCGGCAAGAACGTTGCTTCGTTCCGCATTGCCTGCGACCGCGGGCGCCGCGATGCCAATGGGCAGAGCGTGGCGGACTGGATCGATGTGGTTGCATGGGATCGGCAGGCCGAATTCGTCTGCCGCTATTTCCAGAAAGGTTCCCTGATCGTTGTGGACGGCCGTTTGCAGTCCCGTCAGTATCAGGATAAGACCGGCGCAAACCGCACTGCCGTTGAAGTGGTTGCCAACAACATCAACTTTGCAGGCCCCAAGAGCAGCAATGCAGGTGACGGAAACGGCTATCAGAATGCCGCTCCGTCCTACCAGAACGCAGCGCCTGCCCGTCCGGCTGCTGTGGAGGCAGCTCCCAGCTACTCTGCCGGCAATGCCGACGACTTCGCCGTCATTGATGACAGCGATGACCTGCCGTTCTGACACGAAACGGTCCATCCGTTAAAAATCCAATAGGAGGTAATAAGCAATGGCTTTTGAAAGAACCGAAGGCTCTCGCCCCGCACGCCCCATGCGTCGCGGCCGCAAGAAGGTTTGCAGCTTCTGTGTCGATCGCATCGACACCATCGATTACAAGGACGTGCCCCGTCTGCGTAAGTACGTCTCTGAGCGTGCAAAGATCATTCCCCGCCGTGTGACCGGCACCTGCGCTTACCATCAGCGCGCACTGACCATCGCCATCAAGCGTGCTCGTCACGTTGCTCTGATGCCCTACGTCAGCGACTAATCTTTAAAGAACCAACCCGATCAAAATAATCAGCAATCAGCAGAGCGCTCTCACCGATGACAAGGTGAGAGCGCTTTTTTGCTTGCGTTAGATATACTGTTCACACCAATGTTTTACCTTCTCCCCCACCTGCCGAGCGGTCAGCCCGTCGGTAGAAAGAAATGTTACGTTTTTCTTTTCCCGGAACCATTCCCGTTTCAGCGACAGAAGATGGTTCAGGTAATACGCAAAGAATTCCCGGGAACGGGTGGTATCTCCCGCTTTACGGGCACGCAGGACGGCTTCGGAAGCGTCCAGAAACAGAATGTGCTCCGGCATACAAGCCTGCACCGCTGCAAGCTCCGGGGCTAAAGCCTGCCGGATCGCTTCCATCTCCCACTCCAGCCCCCTGCTTTTGGGGTAGTTCAAGGTGTAGAACTCAATCTCCTCCGCGCCGAAATCCATCACGGCGTGGGGGTATTTTTTTGCTTTCTGCCCGCGGCGCAGCTCATTGCGCAAAAAAAGCCGTTGGATCTCCAGATAGTCCGCATAGCTGTTCTTATTCAACCCACGCTGCTTTATCTCTGCAAGGACGGCAGCGTTGTCCTCAAAACAAACCTGTACCTGTTGGCAGTGCTGTTCCAGATAGCGGGCTGCCGTGGTCTTTCCCACTGCCATGCAACCCTGTAAGGATAAGATCATAACATTTTGCCCCCTCTCCTTTTTTCACATAGTATAGCACATTCAGCTGTGTACCGGGAAGCGTTTTTCGCGCAAAAAGTTACAAACCGGTACGATAATTTCCGGTCGTTTTTGACTTGTACCGGGAATTTTCGGTATTTTCAGATTTGCTGCTCTGCACGCAAATCAAACTGCACAAATGCGAGGGGCGGCATTGCACACCTTGTACAAAGTTGTATCACACTTATTGATTTTTTATACAGAATGTGCCATACTAATGTCGCTGGGAACGTTCCCGACAACGTTCCCGAAACACTTTCAGAAAGTGAGGCCCGCCGACATGGCAAACCTGACCATCAAGGACATCGCACGGATCAGCGGTTGCTCTGTCAGCACCATCTCCCGTGTGATCAACGACAGGCCGGATGTCCGCCCGGAGACCAAGGAGCACGTTCTGAAGGTGATGCGGGAGGCCGGGTTCGTGCCCAACACCAACGCCCGACAGCTGAAGATCCAGCAGTCCCGCAGCCTTGTGTTTGTGGTAAAGGGCACCCGGAACATCTTCTTTTCTGATTTTCTGGTGCAGCTCCAGCGCGCCGCCACCCTGTACGGATACAACGGCATCGTCTCTTACTTGGACGAGAACGCCAACGAGATTGACGCCGCCGAAAAGATCCTGCGGGAGATCAAGCCCAAAGGCATCATCTTCTTGGGCGGCAGCGTAGCCAACTTCCAGCGGGGCTTCGACCGTATCAATGTCCCCTCGGTGCTCACCACGCTGGTCACGGATGAGTTGGACTTCCCCAACCTTTCCATGGTGGGCGTAGATGACCGGGCAGCGGCCTATACCGCTGTGGACTACCTGATCCGGCAGGGGCACCGCAAGATCGCCGTTTTGGGCGGTCCGGTGACCAGCTACCCCAGCCTGATGCGCCGTCAGGGCGCACAGCAGGCCATGGAGGATGCGGGCATTCGCTTCGAGGACAAGCTCTACGGCCTGTCCAACTACGATTTCGAGTCTGCCTACCACGCCATGAACAGCCTGCTGGCCCGACGGGCAGAGTTCACCGCCCTGTTCGCCATGAGCGATGTCATCGCCTTTGGCGCCATCCGGGCGCTGGTAAGCGCCGGGCTGCGAGTACCGGAGGATGTTTCGGTGATTGGCTTTGACGGCATCACGATGTCCCGCTACTGCGTGCCGGTGATGACCACCATCGTCCAGCCCAGCGAGCAGATCGCACTGCAAAGCATCGAACTGTTGGTGCGGCAGATCGAGCATGGCTCCTCTGCCCAGACCGTGACCCTGCAGCCGGAGTTGCAGCAGGGCGAAAGCGTAAGGGCAATTTAAATGTTGTATTCCCTCCGTCGAAGGACGGAGAGTATATAGTTGATCTGTAATTTTAATAAGAAGGAGAACTTATTATGAAAAAGATGATCACTCGTCGTAACTTCCTGAAGGCCGCTGGCGTTTCTGCCGCTGCTCTGGGTCTGGCTGCCTGCGGCGGCTCTTCCAGCAGCACCGCTTCCTCTGCTGCCAGTTCTACCGCTGCTTCCAGCACCGCTGCAAAGGCAGACGGCAAGGTCTACTACCTGAACTTCAAGCCGGAGCAGGATCAGGATTGGCAGGATCTGGCCGCTGAGTACACCAAGGAGACCGGCGTGCCTGTGACCGTTGTCACCGCCGCTTCCGGCCAGTACGAGACCACCCTGATGAGCGAGATGGAGAAGAGCGAGGCTCCCACCCTGTTCCAGGTCAACGGCCCTGTGGGTCTGGCAAACTGGAAGGATTACTGCTACGACCTGTCCGGCAGCCAGCTGTACGGCGAGCTGACCAGCGATTCCTTTGCACTGAAGGACGGCGATGCTGTTACCAGCATTGCATACGTCATTGAGACCTACGGCATCATCTACAACAAGGAGCTGCTGACCGCCGCCGGCTACACCCAGGACGACATCAAGGGCTTTGCCGATCTGAAGAAGGTCGCTGACGATATTCAGGCACGCAAGGCTGAGCTGGGCGTGGACGGTGCTTTCACCTCCGCTGGCATGGACGGTTCTTCTGACTGGCGCTTCAAGACCCATCTGGCAAACCTGCCCATCTATTACGAGTACAAGGCAGACGGCATCGGCTCCACCGACGCCATCAAGGGCACCTATCTGGACAACTACAAGCAGATCTGGGATCTGTACATCACCGATTCCACCTGCGACCCCAAGCTGCTGGCTTCCAAGACCGGCAACGACGCTGTGGCTGAGTTTGTGGGCAAGAAGGCCGTGTTCTACCAGAACGGCACTTGGGCTTACAATGACGTGAAGGATCTGGGCGACGACAATCTGGGTATGCTGCCCATCTACATCGGCGCTGAGGGCGAGGAGAACCAGGGCCTGTGCTCCGGCGGCGAGAACTACTGGTGCGTGAGCTCCCAGGCTTCCGAGGATGCCCAGAAGGCCACCGAGGACTTCATGTACTGGTGCGTCACCGCTGACACCCCGACCAGCATCATCGCCGACAAGATGGGTCTGACCGCTCCGTTCAAGAGCGCCAAGGAGACCACCAACGTCTTCTCGCAGCAGGCCGTTGCCATGGCCAAGGACGGCAAGAAGACCGTCGCTTGGGACTTCGTCTACATCCCCTCTGAGGAGTGGAAGAAGAATCTCAAGCAGGCTCTGATCGCCTATGCTGCCGACAACAGCAAGTGGGACGGCGTCAAGAACGCCTTCGTCGATGGCTGGAAGACCGAGAAGGCTGCTTCTGAGTAAGTAGTTGCTGCCCAAGCTATCTGATTAGCGACAGGGGGCGGGCAGACGTTGGTTTGCCCGCCCCCTGCATATTGAAAGGACCCTTTTATGGGCAAAGCACTCAAGCGCTGGTGGCCGCTCTTTATGCTGCCCACGTGCCTGGCGTTTATGATCGGGTTCGTGATCCCCTTTATCCAGGGCTTCTATCTCTCGTTCTGCCAGTTTATTACCATCAACAACACGCACTTTGTCGGTATCGAGAACTACGTACGCGCGCTGTCCGATCCGCAGTTTGCCACGTCGTTCTTCTTTACGGTGGCGTTTGCCTTCCTGTCGACGGTGCTCATCAACGTGATCGCCCTCGCCATCGCGCAGGCGCTCACCCGCAAGGCACTCAAGGGCACCAACATCTTCCGTACGATCTTCTTTATGCCTAACCTGATCGGCGGCATCGTGCTGGGCTACATTTGGCAGATTCTGATCAACTGCCTGCTCTCCAACATCGGCGCCGACCTTATCGCCCTTAACTCTGCTGCTGGCTTCTGGGGCCTTATCATCCTGACCCTGTGGCAGCAGGTCGGCTACATGATGATTATCTACATCGCTGGTCTGCAGTCCATTCCGTCCGACTACATCGAGGCCGCCAAGGTCGACGGCGCCACGGCATGGCAGACGTTTTGGAAGGTTAAGATCCCTAACCTGATGCCGACCATCACCATCTGCCTGTTCCTGTCCA
>OHSG01001204.1_pt1 | contig 10492 bp, 6 predicted proteins | sample 1578601 | NCBI WGS metagenome assembly OHSG01 (sample SAMEA3879534, study PRJEB24766) | human gut metagenome | biome: human-associated habitat; feature: feces | place: USA | collected 1985/1987
ATCTATAAGGGAGAAAAATATATCCTTAACCTGATTGATACTCCGGGACACGTAGACTTTTCATACGAAGTATCTCGTTCGATTGCTGCCTGTGAAGGTGCTTTGCTGGTAGTGGACGCTTCACAGGGAGTGCAGGCGCAGACTATTTCCAACCTTTATATGGCATTGGAGCACGACCTCGAAATTATTCCCGTGATGAACAAGTGTGATATGGCAAGTGCAATGCCCGAGGAGGTGGAAGATGAGATAATCGACCTGCTGGGTTGCAAACGTGAAGATATCATTCGTGCATCGGGCAAGACCGGCATGGGAGTGGAAGATATTCTGGCGGCTGTAATCGAACGTGTGCCGCATCCGGTGGGCGATGACCAGGCTCCGCTTCAAGCTTTGATTTTTGATTCTGTATTCAATTCATTCCGTGGTATCATTGCTTATTTTAAGATAGAGAATGGAGTAATACGCAAGGGAGATAAAGTGAAGTTCTTCAATACGGGTAAGGAATATGATGCCGATGAAATCGGAGTCTTGAAAATGGATATGATGCCTCGTAATGAGTTGCGTACCGGTGATGTGGGATATATTATTTCAGGTATCAAGACATCACGGGAAGTGAAGGTGGGAGATACTATCACTCATATTGCCCGTCCTTGCGAGAAGGCAATTGCCGGATTTGAAGAGGTGAAGCCGATGGTGTTTGCGGGGGTTTATCCCATTGAAGCGGAAGATTATGAAAATCTTCGTGCTTCGCTTGAGAAGCTCCAGTTGAATGATGCTTCATTGACGTTCCAGCCCGAGTCTTCATTGGCTTTGGGCTTTGGGTTCCGTTGCGGTTTCTTGGGACTGCTGCACATGGAAATTGTACAGGAGCGTTTGGGCCGTGAATTCGATATGGACGTCATCACAACGGTTCCAAATGTTTCATATAAGGTGTTTGACAAGAAAGGGAATGAAATCGAGGTGCACAATCCATCGGGACTGCCGGATCCAACGCTAATTGAGCACATCGAGGAACCGTATATCCGTGCTTCCATTATTTCGACAACCGATTTCATCGGCCCGATTATGACTTTATGTCTTGGTAAACGCGGAGAACTGGTTAAGCAGGAATATATTTCGGGTAATCGTGTTGAACTGATTTTTGACTTGCCGTTAGGCGAAATTGTAATCGATTTCTACGATAAATTGAAGAGTATTTCGAAAGGGTATGCCTCTTTCGATTATCATTTGCATGATTTCCGTGAGTCGAAGCTTGTAAAGCTGGACATTTTGTTAAATGGAGAGTCGGTGGATGCTTTAAGTACATTGACGCATGTCGACAATTCGGTCACATTCGGACGCCGCATGTGCGAGAAGTTGAAAGAACTGATACCTCGCCAACAGTTTGACATTGCCATTCAGGCCGCTATCGGCGCCAAAATTATTGCCCGCGAAACGATTAAGGCGGTACGAAAGGATGTGACGGCTAAGTGTTATGGTGGTGATATCAGTCGTAAACGTAAACTTTTGGAAAAGCAAAAGAAGGGTAAGAAGCGTATGAAACAAATTGGTTCGGTAGAGGTTCCGCAGAAGGCGTTTCTTGCGGTGCTAAAGCTTGACTAATTTATCATAAAGTATGGTTTTGAAAAGATTATTTTAGGTGTATTGTATATGGAAAGAGGTATATATTATTCGGCTAAGAAAATGATAGTCAGTTATGCAAAGGCCGGTAATCCGTTGATTGCAGCAACGGTACTGGCACTTGTGGTAGCTAATTTACCAGTCGTGAAAGACTATTATTTCTGGTTGTGGAATCAGGAACTGTCGTTGCAGATCGGTAATTTTAATCTGTTCAGTCATGGCGGACATTCCATGACATTCATGCAGTTTATCAATGATGCGTTGATGGCAGTATTCTTTTTTACGATAGGGTTGGAAATCAAGCGTGAAGTGCTTGTCGGTGAATTGTCGTCAATCAAGCAGGCATTGTTGCCTATTATGGCCGCTGTCGGAGGTATGGTTGTGCCTGTGTTGATCTTTTTTGCATTGAGCAACGGAACGGAATATGTCAACGGCGCGGCAATACCGATGGCCACTGACATAGCTTTCTCGTTGGGTGTTCTGGCTATGTTGGGCAATCGTGTTCCGGTTTCTCTGAAAATATTTCTTACGACATTGGCCGTTGTTGATGATATTGGCGGAATTCTTGTGATTGCCACCTTCTATTCTACTGGCATTGAGTATGCCTATCTGTTGTATTCACTGGTTGCCATTGCGCTGTTGCTTTTAGGATCGGTATTGAAGATACAGAGTAAAATCTTCTATCTGTTGTTGGGAGGTGCTGTGTGGTATCTGTTCTTGAATTCAGGCATTCATCCAACAATTGCAGGTGTGATTGTTGCCTTCTGTATTCCGGCAAAGCCTGTGTTCCATCCTAAAAAATATATTTCTATTATTCGAGAAAGCATTTCGCATTTCCCGGAAAAAGATGATAAAGTGGGTGAGGACAGTGGACGTATGCTGTCAAAAGAACAGCTGAACTGGCTGAAGCAGATAGAGTCGGCTTCCGATAAGGTGATTTCTCCGCTCCAGGAGTTGGAAGATTCATTACACCCGGTAGTAAACTACTTGATTATTCCGCTGTTTGCTTTTGCCAATGCCGGTATTTTCTTGGGTGACATGGCAGTTTCTGATTTGTATAGTGGTGTCAGTCTTGCCGTTATCACAGGCTTGTTTTTGGGCAAATTCCTGGGCATACTGTCATTTACGTGGTTGTCCGTCAAACTGAAATTGGCTCCGATGCCGTATCATGCCAACTGGAAAATGGTTTCGGCCGTTTCTATGTTGGGCGGTATAGGGTTTACGGTTTCATTGTTTATTGCCAACTTGTCGTTTGATCCGGTAGCGCACCTGGAACTCCTCAATTCTTCGAAATTGGGAATCCTTGTCGGTTCGTTGCTTTCGGGTGTTGTCGGTTATCTGCTTTTGCGCATTATGTTACCAAAGACTCCTGTGCAGGATTAAATAATAAATATATCGGATGCTACTAATATATAGGTAGCATACGCAAGTGATTTACCAACTTAATGTGATTGTGGGCATTATTCTGTTGATGTAATTTTGCAGCATAAGGATTTAATTAATTTGTTAATCATATTGCGTAACCGATTAAAAGGCTAAAGCTCCTTACGAAGTGATTCGTGGGGAGCTTTTTTAATATTTCAAATCATTCCGCTTGTCGCAAAAATTTTAGAGGCCAACATATGTTGACTAATAAAGCGTAGAGGCATGTTTTGTTTTTCTTGATGCAATTCTTTTGCAAGTATAGGAGTCGTGTGTATTCAAAAAGAGTTGAAAGAAGAATATGGATTTGGGTGAGAAAGTACTTATGGAATAAAAAAAGGACGGCCGGGAATTTCCCAACCGTCCTTTGGTATTTAACTTGCACGTAGCAGTCTATTTGTTTACTTGGTATTTGTTCCAACCATCTTTCAGGAAGGCAACAGTCTGGCGTGCGGCTGCAATACCGGCGTTGATGTTGGCTTCGGCTGTTTGTGCACCCATCTTTTTAGGAGTGAAGAATACACGTGTGCCAAATTCTTCCGTCATCTTTTCTGCACAGTCAGGCTTGATGTCGCTGATATAGCGGATATCCGGGCGATTGCGCAATGCTTCTGCCAAGCTTTCTTCATTGATGATTTCCTTGCGTGCCGTATTGATGAGTATACCGTTCTTAGGCATTAATTTCACAAAATTTTCTCCAATAGAATTTCGTGTTTCCGATGTTGCCGGAATGTGGAGCGAAACGTATTGGTTGTTTGTGTAGAGTTCTTCTACGGAATGAACCGGAGTAATGCCGTCGGCGACCATGTCTTCATCTTTTACAAATGGATCGAGTGCAGAAACTGTCATGCCAAAACCTTTGGCGATTCGTGCAACATTGCGTCCCACTTGTCCATAGGCGTGAATACCGAGAGTCTTTCCTTTCAATTCTGTTCCAGATGTGCCGTTGTATTGGTTGCGGATCATCATTATAAGCATACCGAATACAAGTTCGGCAACAGCATTGGAATTTTGTCCGGGTGTGTTCATCACACAAATGTTGCGTTCCTTTGCTGCAGCGAGATCAACATTGTCGACACCTGCACCGGCACGGACAATTACTTTCAGATTTTTACCGGCATCCAAAACGGCAGTATCTACAATATCACTGCGGATAATGAGACCGTCGGCTTCAACAACGGCTTTGAGCAAGTCTTCTTTCGTTCCTTTTTCCAAAAGGATGAGCTCGTGGCCTGCACCTTCTATTTCTTTGCGTATGCCTTCAACAGCAACGGCTGCAAAAGGCTTTTCGGTTGCAACTAATATTTTCATGACCAAATTAGAGTTTACGTTCGAATTCTTTCATTGTGTCGATGAGTACTTGAACAGAAGACATCGGCATAGCATTATAGATAGAAGCACGGAATCCTCCGACAGAGCGGTGTCCTTTGATGCCCACAATACCTTTCTCGCTTGCAAAGTCGATGAACTGCTTTTCGAGCTCTGCGTATTCTGGACGCATAACGAAGCATACGTTCATGATAGAGCGGTCTTCCGGTTTTGCTGTACCAACAAAAATTTTGCTGTGGTCGATAGCGTCGTATAGTGCAGCGGCCTTTTCAAGGTCAACCTTTTCCATTGCTTCAACACCGCCCATTTCCTTGTACCATTTGAGGGTTTGTAATGCAGAGTAGATCGGCAATACAGGAGGAGTATTGAACATAGAGCCTTTGCTGACATGGGTACGATAATCGAGCATTGTCGGGATTTGACGGTCAACTTTTCCAAGAGCGTCTTCCTTGACGATGACCAAAGTTACGCCTGCAGGTGCAAGATTCTTTTGGGCACCGGCATAGATTACGTCATATTTGGAAACGTCGATTTTTCTTGAGAAAATATCACTGGACATGTCCGCAACCAATGGTACGCTAACTTCAGGGTCTTTGCGGAGTTCTGTGCCGTAAATGGTATTGTTTGTCGTTATATGGAGATAGTCGGCATCGGCCGGAACAGTGAAATCTTTAGGATAGTATGTGTAATTTGCTTCTTTCGAAGAGGCTACAACTTCAACATCTCCAAAGAGTTTCGCTTCTTTGATAGCTTTGTTTGCCCACACACCACTGTCAACATAGGCTGCTTTCTTTTTCAGCAAGTTGAACGGTACCATGCAGAACTGCAAGCTTGCACCACCTCCAAGGAACAAAACTTCGTAGCCAGCAGGAATTTCAAGTAATTCCTTAATTAAGGCGTTGGCTTCGTCGATAACAGCTTGGAATTCTTTACTTCTGTGAGAGATTTCAAGAATAGAAAGTCCTGTTCCGTTGAAATTACGTACAGCATCGGCTGTGTTCTGGATTGTGAATTCGCTCAGAATAGAAGGTCCGGCGTAAAAATTTAGCTTCTTCATTTGAATTTGATTTTATGTCTTTAACAAAGTTAGTAAAAAAAATGAACTCCTCATTATTTTTAAGCGAAAATAATGAGGAGCTTTTGTGAATGAAGTGTTAAATATGTTTATTCTGTTATATTCGGTTTTTCAAGTCCGTATCCTTTCTTCTTGTCAATGATTTTTAGTACGAACCCGAGTAACAGTGCTGCAACGCCGAGGCAAGCCAACATGACAAGCGGAGCGGTGTAGTTGTATGAAATTGCAGCCACTTCCGGAGTGATGGCGCCGCTTTGAAGATCGGCTACCAGTTGTGGGTTTGTGCTGTCGAGCACTTTACCGATAAGGATAGGGAAGAGCCACAGACCGATGTTCTGAATCCAGAAAATCAAAGCATACGCACTACCGATGATTTTTGCGTCTACCAATTTAGGAACACTTGGCCAGAGTGATGCAGGCACAAGTGAGAAGCTGGCGCCAAGTACAAGAATGGTGATGTAGGCAATTATTGTTCCACCAACCATGTTCCCTTTGAACATTGGAAGGATGAAGGCAAATGTAAGGTGACAAGCAATCAAAAGTACAGAGCCGAGAATCAGCATGGTAGCTGCTTTTCCTTTGTGGTCGACATAGTTGCCGAGAATAGGAGTAATACCTACAGCCAACAGCGGGAATACGGCGAACACCGTTTCGGCGCTTTGTCGCATGTAACCCATATAGCAGAAAATGACCAGTGCAACGATGGCTACTGTCAGCAATGTGTATTTCATTTTTGCATTTTTCGAAAAGTTGCTCATGAATGCTGCGGCTGCTACCACCAACATGATACAGTATTGAATTACCGTTACCGTATTTGTTGCCCAGAATGAGTTTGGATCAACTTCAGTGAACGTAAGATTGCATTGAAGCATGTTTACGGCATATTTCTGGAACGGGAAAATGGCTGAATAATAGAGCACACATAACAATGCTACCAACCAGAAACCGCTGCTTCGGAGAATTTGACCAAGATCACTGATTTTAAACGGATCGTCTTTTTCTTCTGCCTCACCGGTTTGTGCATCCAGTTTCTTGTCCATTACGAAATAAACAAGGAACATGATAAGAGCAATCATTAACAAAACGACACCGAATGCAACGGAGCGTGACACGTCAATGTCGCCTCCAAGCTTTGCAAACACCGGGGAGAAAATCATACAAGTTGCGACACCCAGGCGTGCCAGTGCCATTTCTGAACCCATGGCTAATGCCATTTCCTTGCCCTTGAACCATTTTACAATACCTCGAGAAACGGTTATGCCTGCCATTTCAACGCCACAGCCGAAGATCATGAAGCCGATAGCGGCAAATTTTGCAGAAGCCGGCATGCCTTCATAAAAAGGAGAAATTCCAAGCTCGTCAAATCCTGGAATGTAGTTCAAATTGTTGTTGAACCAGTTTTCAAGACTACTTCCCATGAACGATTCGGTAACTGCATACCAATTGATTGACGCTCCAATCAGCATGACAACACCGGAAAGGACAGCCGTGAAGCGAACACCCATTTTGTCGAGAATAATTCCCGCAAAAATAAGGAAGAACACAAACACATTGAGGAATGTTTCCGAACCTTGCATTGTTCCGAATGCAGTGGAATCCCAACCGCGAGTTGATTGCATAAGGTCCTTGATTGGGGACAGAATGTCCATGAAAATGTATGAACAGAACATGGCCAATGCCAATAGCAATAGCGCAGTCCATCGCCATGCAGGCGAATCACTTAACTTCTTTTGTAGTTGATCTTTCATTTTGTTTGTTTTTTGTTGGCAAAGATAGCAAAAGGTGAGCGGAGAAAAAAATAATGAAACTTGTTTCAATCATTTTTTATCCCGAACCGAATCCTATCTTCTACAAAGATAATGAAAGGTGAGCGCAGTGGCAAACGAAAATACAATTTTCTGGATTGACAATGATTGATTTATGGCGAAGTAGTTTTAGAGTCGAGGTCAGCTGAAGATGGGACTATTGTGTTAAATGGCAGTGGGCTGTTGATTGTTGTATTTGTCGGTAAAATAAAAGAACGAGAGGCTATCCGAAAGTAGCCTCTCGTTCTGTATAGTTGGATTGCGTTTTTTTATTTGTTGATTTTCTGCCAACTGTCTTTTAGCGTGATTGTACGGTTGAATACGAGTTTGTCAGGACGGGAATCCTTCTTGTCAGCAGTGAAATACCCAATTCTCTGGAATTGGAAGTTTCTGCCCGGTTCTGCATTCTCAGCCAAAAATGGTTCAATCTTGGCATTGGTAACAACTTTCAATGAGTCAGGATTGAGTAACTCGTGAAAATCACGATCCTTCACTTCAGACGCATTTTCAACACTGAACAGGCGGTCGTACAAACGTACTTCAGCTTCGACACAATGGTCGGCAGAAACCCAGTGGAGGGTGCCTTTCACCTTACGCATGCTGCCCGGGAGTCCGCTGCGTGTGTCTGGATCGTATTCGCAATAGATTTCCTCGATGTTGCCATCTGCATCTTTTTTGCATCCCGTACATTTTACGATGTAGGCAGATTTTAAACGCACTTCACTTCCCGGTGTCATACGGAAGAATTTTTTCGGCGGATTTTCCATAAAGTCGTCGCGTTCAATATAAATCTCGCGGCTGAATGGAATTGTGTGAGTTCCGTTGTTGGGATCTTCCGGATTGTTTTCCATTTCCATATTTTCGACTTGTCCTTCCGGATAGTTGGTAATGATTACTTTTACCGGATTGATGACAGCGGAAACACGGGTAGCACGCTTGTTCAAATCTTCGCGAATGCTGTATTCGAGGAGTGAAATATCGTTTACAGCTTCATATTTTGTATAGCCGATGCGATTGATAAACGATTTGATGGATTCCGGAGTGAAACCACGACGGCGCAGGCCTGAAATGGTCGGCATACGTGGGTCGTCCCAGCCGTCAACCAAACCTTCTTTGACTAATTGCAGAAGTTTGCGCTTACTCAAAACTGTGTATGTAAGGTTTAGACGGTTGAATTCAATTTGGCGTGGACAATAGCTGTCGTCAGCAAGTTCTTTCAGAAAATATTCGTAAAGGGGACGGTGCGGTACGAATTCGAGAGTGCATATAGAGTGGGTGACACCTTCAAAATAGTCGGACTGTCCATGAGCGAAGTCATACATCGGATATACTTTCCAAGTATCGCCAGTACGGTGATGCGGGTGCTTGATAATGCGGTACATGATTGGGTCGCGGAAATGCATATTGGACGATGCCATGTCGATTTTTGCACGCAATACCATGCTGCCTTCTTCGAATTCACCCTTGTTCATGCGTAGAAACAAGTCCAGGTTTTCTTCGATAGGGCGGTTGCGGTAGGGACTTTCTGTGCCCGGTTGTGTCGGTGTCCCCTTTTGTGCTGCTATCTCTTCTGATGTCTGTTCGTCAACATAAGCCTTGCCTTCCTTAATCATTCGTACGGCCAAGTCGAAAAGCTGTGGGAAATAGTCGGATGCATAGTATTCGCGGTCAGCCCAGTCGTATCCAAGCCATTTGATGTCCTCACGAATGGAATCAACATATTCCACATCTTCTTTAACAGGGTTTGTATCGTCGAAACGCAAGTTGCAAGTACCACCGAATTTTTCAGCAATGCCAAAGTCCATGCAAATGGCCTTGGCGTGGCCAATATGCAGATAGCCGTTTGGTTCCGGTGGAAAACGGGTGTGGATTTCTTTTACACGACCCTCTGCCAGGTCGCTGTCGATAATATCATGGATAAAATTCGATACATTTTCGGTATCCAGGATTTTTTCATCAGCCATGAAAAGTCAGTCCTTTCAAAAATTGATAGCGGAAAAATTTATCGGTTGCTCAACAGTTCGATTGCCTGTGCAAGGCGCTGCTGGCAGACCTCCTCGCCCAGAATCTGCATCACGCTGCACAGGTCCGGGGAGTTGGTGCGTCCGGTGATGGCAAGGCGGATGACCTGACTGACATCGCCGACGTGACCTTTGTACTGGTCCGGGTTTTTCTTGTAATCCTTTGGTTTAGCAGCGAAGCCCAGCGATTCGCCCAGCTCGCGCACCTTGTTGAACCAGGTTTCTCCATCGTCCGCAGGGGAGTAGAGGGAACGGTACTGGGTCAGGATGTCCAGTGCATCCTGGGTGCTGACATTTTCCGGGTACTCGCTGGCAGCAGTGAACAGCTCCTCATAGAAGAAGGCAACATAATCCTTGACCTCGCTCCAGATGGCGATGTCCTTTCTTGGCTTGGCGCCGCCGCGTCCGATGGCAAAAATGGCTTTTGCCTTCTGCTCGTCCGCGGTGAGCAGGGTGTACAGCTGCGGGTCGAAGTCTTTTGCCCATGCGGTGACCTCATCATATACCTGGTCTGCGCTCATCACCGAGATGGTGTTTTTGCTGACATCCTTGAGCTTGTCGATGTCGAACAGCGAACCGCTGTTGCCCATCTTCTTGGTGGTAAACTGGAAATCGCCCATCGGAGCGGTCGGGTTAGCAAGACGCCAGTCCTCGAAGTTGGAGTTTAACAGGGTCATCAGGTACTCCAGCACCGATGGCACCGGATAGCCCTCTGCATTGTAGAAGTCGAGCGCCAGCTCCGGGTCCTTTCTCTTGGAAAGTTTGCGTTTGGAGCCGCCGTCCATCTTCATCAGCTGGGCAGTGTGGACATATTTTGGAGCCTTCCAGCCCATCGTGCGGAACAGCTGGAGGTGGATATTCAAAGTAGCCAGCCACTCTTCGCCACGGACAACGTGGGTCCTGATCGTTTTCCGGCAGCTCGATGTCACCCTTGACCAAATCGCGGTGAACAAAGCGTTTGTTCGGGTCGCCTGGGCTTCTGAAGCGCAGGACATACGGCTTGCCTGCCTGGATGTTTTCTTCGATCTCTTCCAGAGTCAGGTCGCGGCATTTTGCCCACTGACCGTAGTAGCCGAAGTTGATCTTCATCTCCTGCTGCTTTTCGCGCATGGCGGTCAGCTCTTCCTCGGTGCAGAAGCATGGGTAAGCCATTCCCTGTTCTACCAACACCTTGGCAAAGGTCTGGTAGATTTTGGCACGCTGGCGCTGGCGGTAAGGACCGT
>OHSG01001209.1_pt1 | contig 10459 bp, 4 predicted proteins | sample 1578601 | NCBI WGS metagenome assembly OHSG01 (sample SAMEA3879534, study PRJEB24766) | human gut metagenome | biome: human-associated habitat; feature: feces | place: USA | collected 1985/1987
AGTGCTTGTGCCGCCAGTTGTCATGCTCAGCGATCTGCACCGACTGGATAGAGCACTGCTGTGAGGAGCCCGCGAGGACGGGGATAGAGAGCTTCATCACCCCCTCGGCACCTACGATGGCGCAGCGATTGCGTATTGTCCGCTTCGGGGGGGAGGGAGGGGTTCCTTTCTCTCTGACAACAAGAGTGTAAATCAGCTACTGTACTATTAACAGTCTTTATCTCGTCTCAAATTATTGTCTAAGAAAAGATTTCAAGGAGAGAGTTTTGAACCCAAGAATTTTCGATTTGAGCTGTAATCCATTGTCCGATGTTAGCATGATAGGGTTTTGATCTTTATATTTTAATGCTACTGATATAATCATGTTATCAGGTGAACGCTTGTCAAAGTCTTCTGGCAAGAGAGCGGTGTTGGCAAACTCGTAGATAATCTCATGTTGTGTCTCGTTGTTCAGATTACGAAGAGCTTTCTCTGCATTGCGTTTACCTTCGTCACTCAACTTTATCTTCATCTTATCGAGTTCATCTGTGACCTTGGCAGACAAAATGATAGGATATTTCTTATCAATCTTACTGATGATGTCCGGACAATTTACAAAGACATTCGTGTCTATGATGTAATAGTTCTTCTTGTTCGAGCTTAGCTCTTTTTTAGTGCGTTCAAACTTTGATAAGTCAATCTTTCCGACTACTTTTACTCCAATTGTTGGAGTAGAAACTTCTGATTTAGTCGTTTCCTCCATAGTTTGGCTTGGTTCTGTAATTTGAGTGGCTTCAATCTTGTTATTGGGAATAACCTTTATGCCTCCATCATACTTGTCGCAGTTATCAATAAATTGTAAGACTGTTGGTGATACTGTATGGAATTCGTGTAAAGGGATGTCAGAAATGATGAGTGTGGTGCTAAGCGAACGGCTCGTTGCGACATTGAAGCGACGGTCTTCAAGCGCAAATCCAGGGTTGCGCCCAGGGATATAAAAAACTGCATAATCAACTGTCATGCCTTGGATCCGATCAATGGTCTCAATGGTTATGTCCAACTCTATGTCAGATGTGCAAAATCGTTTTTGCAACTCTTTGACAGATTCACGAAATGGTGTAATAATCGCCAATGATCGTGTTGGATAATGACTCTCCATCGTATCAATCACACTTTGGATGATTAGATTTGCTTTATCGGAATACACCCCATTGCGAGCATCAAAAGTACAATGGTATATGACACCTCCTCTAGTTGGAAAAAGAGGACTATTAGCATCTGAAAAGTCAAGGTATTCTTTCTTTACTGACACAAAGCGGTTGCCGTAGAAAAGCTTGGTAAGAGTAGCTGAACGACTTGTAAGACGAAATGTCGTAATAATACGATATGACGTAATCTGAGACCCTAACGCCACCGTTTTTAATCCTTCCACTTGAGTTGAGATATTCCACGAATTATATTGTGGATTGTTTAGTTTCACAATAGGTGGCAACTGCATAGGGTCGCCCACAATCAAGCAATTTATGCCTAACTGCTTAAAAGCCACGATAGTTGTAAGGAAGGCCTGAGAGGCCTCTTCTATGACTACTAGATCATATTGTGGTAATCCGTACAGGGCCTTCTTCTTCTCACTATAAACGCTCGCCAATTGATAATTTGTGGCACAAAGCAGTTCGCCTCTTGGAACTTGTAAATCAGCAGTAGCCTCTTTTATTCCAGGTACTTGCTTTCGCTCGTCAATAGAGAGGTTTGTCTTACTGACACGGCCTTGCTTGACATGCTTCTGGAGTGGCTTCTGTTTAATAAGCTCTATGAGACCTTTGTTCGCCATAGTGGTGACACAAACAGCTTTACTAGCATCAAGGTATGAAGAAATAATCGACGCTATGGTATAACTCTTACCAGTGCCTGGAGGACCTTGTACGATACAGCAATGTTCATTGGCGAGTGTATCTATGATAGTGTCAGAGATACTTGTTGGCTTCTGCTCATCAAATGCAAGTTCCTCGGGATCCCACTCTTCATAATTGATAGTTGGTTCAAGGTTAAGTTCCTTGTTTGAAGAGAACGCATCTATATAGTTGGATAGGTCGCGATAATACTCTACAGGAGGAAATGGGTTGTGAACTATAAGTGAAAGACTTTTACCATCAGCCAATGCCTTTGATAATATGTCATACAACTTAAAGCTAAATCCAGAGCATGCAACATAGTCATAGTTGGAATCACCAGTATGAACATAGTACATTGGAGTCATGTCAGAACCGGGAGAATGGAAGTCCTTATTGCTTACGAACTCCTCCCAGCGGCATGTCCACTCTGTAACGTGCACACCTAATGCCTGCTTTGCACCTTTCTTTATTATGCACACACCTTTTTGGACTTTCAAGCGAGGAGCCATACAATGGGGGCATTTAAGGATAATCATACCTGTCTCGCTCTGAATGGAGTCTACATAAGCAAGAGACAGCTCGCCTTTTTTGAACAGGTCTCGCATCTGCAAGCGGTTTATCTTTTGTTGCTCCTCGATTGCCTCCTTTACTTGGTCTGCAAAGAATGACTTATAGTTGGAAAGCTTGATATTGTCTGTCATAATCAGTAGTCGTTGTCGTCGTAATCATCATTGCCGTCCTCTGCTTCTGCCATAGCACCAACATAGTGAGCGAATACGGCATCCATATTTGTACGTGAAGCAACACGTATTAAGGTATACGCAGTACCCTTGACACCTTCGAGCAATCCTCCGTAGAGAGCCTTGATGACAGCCACTTTCTCCTTACCGGTAATCTTGATAACAACATCGTCTTTTTCTACGAGTTTCAGGAATTCCTCGGCGTTGTTGATGAAGTGGAAATTCTTGCCTTGTCCATCAAGATAAACGCAAATACTCCACCTACCATTGACTACGTTATTCCATACTGAGGGAGAAACGTACATTACGCCACGAGCCGCACTACAAGTATGAATGTATCTACCATCTTTAAGTTTGTGTACAGTTACATCACTCGCATTACGCACGAACTCTTCCATCGTCTCCTCAGGCTCTGCATGCATCTCATTTTTGAGGTTCTGGTACAGACGCAACTGAGCAAGATAGTTGGTGTCGGCAATCTGATCTGGCTTGATGTTACATTGAGCCAAGAGGTCAATTTCTTCCCTTGTTGGCCGTAATGACTCAAGTTCGAGAGGTGTACCATGCGAACGAAGACGCTCAATTTCCTCGTGGGTGAAATTCTTCAGATGCTTACGAGTGCGAGGCTTGTAAGGTCTGTCTCCGACTGGCTGATAGTCCTTATCCTTATCAACAGACCCCATGTAACCATTTCTATCAGGATCGTAATCTTTATGAGGCTTATTCGAAGGAGAGTGAGATGTGCCAGAAGTTTGATTCTGGGCAGACCTTGCTTCCTCCTTATCCGTCGTGTCAACATCATCGTCAACTTCTACATCTTCCGTTTCATCTACTTCTTCATAATCATCGTTATCAATTTCACCTTCATCAACCTGCTCGTAAGTATCATACTGTTCAAGATCATCATCTGCCTCATCCTCTGTTGTAGATGAAGTTGCATAACCAGCAGGTGAGTCTGTACGTTGCTGTTGTAGACGAGAGTCAGAAGCAGGTCGCTGCGATTCGGCTTGGGTAGGAGCTTGTGATGTTGGCGTTGTTTCTGCATCATCTTCTTCTTCAACTTCTGGCTCGTCTGCAGGTCTTGCCATTACATCAGTATTTGAAACGGATGGATTATCATTCACGCTAACGACTTTTGTTGAGTCAATTTGCGGGTCTTCTGTTAATGTGTCGGCCGTTTCTTCTGTAGCGAGATTTGCAGAATCATTCGTAGTATCACTATAGTAGTCTGTTTCGGTATCGACAGGTTCTGCTTTCTCCGGCTCTATATTAATGGTCAAACCCAAGGACTTAAGACAAGCGCGGAATTTTTCATCGTATGTGAGTGAAGAGCAATACTTTTCGATGCATGCTTCTACAGTAACACTATCATCAAGAACGTCTTCACATACATTATCATACACGTCAAAACCTACCAGTTGCTTCAATCTACTACAGAACTTTGTAAAGGTACGATTATGCTTCCATGAGCTTACATAATAAAGGTGGTTGTCATCGTTATAGATACGCTCCACATCATTATGTATCGTGTCATAACCTAGGTCTATCCTTTCACATACAACAAAATGATACTGCGACAGCTTTGTATTATAGCGTTCGTAGAGTTCTTGAAATCGAACTGGGTTCTCGATAGCCGACAAGATAAGCAGACGAGGTCTAAGTATGGCAACCATCTCCTCAGTTTCATCTTGTTTGCCTATAGGTGTTGCCACAAAATCAGAACTTGTCAGACATTTTATCTTCAGCATGTCGCAAACTTTCACAAAGGGATCACTGTCTGTTGGAAATGCGCTTGTTCCCATAACAAACTCATCACCACGGAAGATGTTCCTTTCCTGCGTTGCATCTGGATGAATAGCATAAAGTTCCGTAATATGCTTCTTCTGCCCCTTGCCATTACGCCATTCTGCAGTTGGCGTTTTACGATAGTTGTCAACTAATGTCTCATCTTGATTAGGCGAAGAAAGCATCCAATTTATCACAGTTTTACGGAAATAAGACTCCTTATCTCTTGGATGTGTAACCCGTGCAAGGTAGTAAAGGCAATCTTCAAAAGAGAGAGCTTTACAGAAGTTGATCTTCTCAAATAATTCACGAGCATCACGATTGTCAATAGAGTCAACAATAGCTTTGCAAGGAACCTTCTCTTGCCATTGAGGTGCCTTGGCACGAACAGCATAACCAGCTATGTGAGGTGCATACAACAACTCCGGCTTCTGGACAGAATTCTCTGTTGGGATGCATACAACATTATTGAAGGCCCCTTTCTCTATCCAAGTTTCGTATTCTGACCAGCGACGAGAGAAGCATTCTGCCCAGAAGTAGCATGCAAATGTGCGATTATCAAGGAACTTCAAATCATCAAGCGTCATATTCTGATGCAAGCCTTCTGCTTTGAAGTATGACTTGATGATATCCTTATTATCCTCAAAGATATATGCGTCAGAAAGATATGATAGCTCTGCCACACCATTCCCCTCAAAGTCACACGTTGGAGAATAAGCAGATCCAAGTGTCAGTTCATTAGCAAACTTGTAGGTTGTCTCTGTAGACTTTACAAGATATTTGATCTGTTTCCGAAGGTCCTTGTCGATGTTGTACTCATTCTGTATTTTGGCAACCTCACGCACAAACTGGATATGAATGTCGGAAATACTACTTTCATCGTCAGCAAATTTAGCAAGATAATCCTTCACCTTCGCTTCAATCCACCTTTGCTTTGTAGTGATAAGATTGCGATTATTGTATTCCTCAGAGATAAGCAGTAACAACTCTTTGTTTTTCTTCGCGATGTCTGGATGCACCTCGTCGGATAGGGTAATATACTTGAATGGTTCAGAAATAGAGGCTTCATCCACATGAACGATTAAGGCTTGTTTGAGAGTCTTATACTCGCCAGATTGAGTGCGTACTCGAAGTTGGACAATTTGCTGTCTTCTTTCTTCCCAGTTGTCCTTTAAATCCTTTAGATGCTTGGTCATCATCGCAATAACCGAATCCAAAGACTCTGCCTCAAGCGAAGCAAGATTAGGCAGAATGTCAGAGAATAAGATGTCCTTATTATCAGATTTAAGACCTAATGTCTTGAAGAGCTTCAACCACTCCACCTTCTCACTCTCGTTGTTAGTTCCAATGTATGCTGAAGACACAAACTTGGCTGTCTTTACATATTTGGTTACTAAATCCTCTATCTGTTCTTTTTGATATGAGTCAGAGATATAAAGCGATGTGTTGGCAGTTATGACATCGTTTGTGTCGAGCAAAGGAATCGCCTCGAACTTGTCAACCGCAGCAATCTGCTTTTGGTTTGTTTTTACCCAACGCCAGAAATCAATGTTGTTTGCCACATCGTTTATTGATTGGCGCAAGTGTGCACTCCGTGCGAGAATGTCGGTTATCGCATTGATGTCAAATTTTGCGATCTTAAAAAATTGAAGTACATCTTGTGAGAAGTCATCTGTGTAGCTCTGAGCGAGTACAACATACGTCTTTGGGCACCAGGCTTTTTCATACAGTGTTTTAGCATCTTCGTTATATTCAAGATACTGGATATCTGCTTCTCTTGATTTTATTACGCTTCCATTATAGGCAAGCAACGGCATATCCTTGATGTTGTTGAAGCTCATACTGCCATCAAAAATCCTATCTGCATCTCGCTTCAAATACTTCAAGAAGGTCAGCATCGTAGCTTCATCTACAAGAGTAGGGTAGATACCCTCCTTATTCTTGATAACAACATCTGTAAAGAAAGATTTGTCCGTAAAAGTTTTTACACCAAACTGCTGACGCAAGAATGACTCCAATTTCTTTGCGTCTTCCTTTTCATAGCCATCAAAATATGCATTCGAAAGCGCATACATCATACTTTCTTGCATCCATATATGACTTATATTATCTGCATAGGAGCTATTCTGTTCGAGTGCCTCTTGATTGAAGTAGCGCACCTTATCGTTACAAAGGTAAATATCGTTGCCCTTAATATCAGCACAAAGCAAGACGTAATCTTTGAAACTGTTTCCTTTCAGCTCTGCATCACCATGAAACACGTAATCAACAAAAGCCTTGTTGGCTCCATAGTTATTCTCTATAGTAGCATTAACTTTTGCTTGGAAATTAGTATCGCTAACAATTACATCAGTGATGAATGATTCCGTAGTGAATTTCTTGAATCCGAGATAATCAAAAATGGTGGCTAGCTTCTCTTTCTCTTCAACAGACAAGCCCTCAAAATAGATGTGAGACAGAATGTTGACAATATTATCGCCCATCCAAACTTCTTGAATCAGGTCGTAAGCATCGTCATTGAAGAAATAACGATAATTGGTGTAGTCGGTGCTCACTTTGCCATCCTCTGTGATATATGGGACTTTTCTGCCATCAGCCTTTAGATTCACATCATTTGCTGATAGGTAACGATAGAATGCTACCGAGTTCTCTGGCACGGTGAGCCGTTCCATGGCATCTTTATCGGAAAGAATGAAAGTAGTAATCATTGAAGCTGCAGAGAATGCCCGGAAATACTCATCAGCAAATGCCTTCCAGTTGCAATCTTCTTCAAAACTAATTCTTGAAGCATCGCAAAGATGTGGAATAAACCTGCGCAGAAATCCTATTCCACTACAATTAGCGTCGAAATCATAGTAGAGACTTCCTGCTGTAAACAAATTGCCTTTGTATTCAATAAATATATTTTTCTTCGCAAACTCGTTTAGTTCATCCTCACTCAACCAATGTCTTATAAATCGTGTATTGTTCTCGGGAACTGTCAACCATGTCTGGAAATTAGTTTCCTCACATTTCTTTACAACAGCATCAACCTTTACATCAAGGCTTGAAGGAGAATGCTTGTACAAGAAATCCATGAATGCCTCCGATTGTCTTAACTCATCAACTGGCAAGGAGTAGTCACCCAACTCCATAAGAATTATGAAGTCTTTGTCAGAAATGACTCCGTTCGCTGTCATGCCAGTCATGTCGTTAATAATATTGTCGATGCATTCAAAGGTTTGTTCACCATTCTTGTCCACGCATGGAACAAAAGGCTCTTCTTTTATGAGCTTTTCAAATTCTTCCTGGAACTCCTCTATAAACGTCTTATACACGCGTCTCTTCTTGCACTCATCAAAGTCTGGGATAAGTGCAAAGATAGAGTCAAGGTCGTATTTTTTGCTTTCAATAAGTTGCTTGATCCAATAAAAGAACTGTTTACCGGCAATACGAGCAATAACGTGATTGAGTTCGATGTCCTCAATATCATCACGTTGGCCATTTGGCACCATATCGGTGTTCATTAGGAAATTGAAGCCCCAATCAGCACGCTTCGCTGGAAGGTAGCAATACAATATGGCATCATCAACGGGCATTAACTTGCGTCCGTCTTTCCTGCAGGCAAACTTTACCGCGGTCTTACGGAAGTTTCTATACTTCTCTGGGATTTTCTCATAACCATCAGAACGAAGTGAATCGGGATTTGCTAAAACATCGTTTATCTTATCGGTGATTTCCTCTGGTATATCATCAACAAGAGCATCCGAAACACACCAGTCTTTATTGTCTTTTTCGCGTATAATCGGCTCTTGCTTACCTTCAATAAAGATGCTTACCTTCTTGATGTTTGGGATGAATAATATGACACGTTCTGAGTCGAACACATCTGTGAATAAATCGACATAGTTATCGTCTCTATCTTCGTCCATTAGTATTTCCGCATCTCTTGGTCGAAGTGCAAACTTCACTCTAAACTCATCATTAGGATGCCGGAGAAATATCGACTTTATATCAGGGTCTATTTTATTATACTCTGTCCAAATAGGTAGTATCTGCCATGGGGTGTTGATCACATCAGTAGCTGACTTGTCAAATCTAAAAGAATACTTACCTGAGTTTAGAAGCACGTAGTCGCTGTCAAGGAATACGGTCTTAAAGCCAATGCCTTTATATCCAATGACTTCTGAATTGTCTGCCTTTTCGCCATCATTTATATCGCAAATGGCTGCAATGTTCTTAGGATTGAAATAGTCGCCCGTATGCTGGAATATTAGATACCGCTTTGTAATATGAAATTCCACTTCAACAGGTAAGGCTTGATACTCGTTATTATTAGTACGACGAGGATAGTCATTAGCATTCTGCAAAAGCTCATAGATGAACACTTCTTTGCCACTCTGTGTGAGCTGCTTTTTGAGAGTGTCTAGTGAACGAACAATCTTCTTCGCGGCACCTGCAGGATAACGCATTATGCCATTGTAAAGGCTGCTCACAATCGCTTTCTGCCATACTGGCGTTACTTCTTTGTGCAAGTCAATACCAAACTTGAAAGGATCTGTCTCAAGTAGCACCCATGTGAATTTGTAATAAGCAAAACGCTTAAAGTCTTCATCGCTTCTAAATGATATTGATAGATTTTTGATGCCACGTTCCTTGTCCTCAATCTTTATGAAGTCAGTATTACGGATGTCTCTTATCGTGTACCATCCTTCATGCTTTTGTGGTGCAAACTGACCAATAAACTGATTGTTTTCGAGACGCAATCTTCGTTTGACACTTTCTGCAGCTTTTGAATTTGCATACGTAATGCCCTTGCGTTGAGTGTTATGTCGTTTTGACTCTTTTATTGGATGATCCTGCATATTGTATCTTCGTGAATGATTTATTCTACTAATCCTTTAGGTGAAGTCTGGAGCAAATTTGATACTTTGAAGATTGTATCGAGACTTGGTCACTTGCGACTACACAACATAAGCGTTGGTAATACTAAGACTAACACCTCAGCTAGTTGGCTCTATGGGGGCTGTTTATCTCAGTACTGACCACAAAGATACAAACTTGCAACAAGTCTGCTCTCTTTTGAGATTTGTACACCTTGGTGGCAACTATCTGAAACTTCTACGCAGAAAATCGAAAAAAATTCCATATGGAGGTTGGCGAATTTCCTCGTGGGGATCATCCTTTTCTAAGCAAATTCGTATCGTTGGCTTATGAGGGATTCTAATTTATAGTGGGCAGTGTGGCACTCCTCCAGCATCTCAAAAGTGGGTGTTGGCCTCAAAATAGGAATAAGTAGATAGACTCGCTAGAGTTTCTGTTGATAGCTTTTCGTACATTTGGCACAGCAAAACATTATCAACTAGTTTCCTATGGAAGTAAATACTCCTCCTCCCTATGAAAACCGAAATAAGGAGCAACAGGACAAACCCGTTACAAATGTATACGTTCAGAATGTGGTACCGAATCAGAACAAGAATTCTCTAGGTACTGCAGGCTTCACCTTGTCGCTGGTCGCTCTAGTCGTAGGCTGGTTCCCCGTCGTAGGCTGGATTGTGTGGGTTCTGGGAGCCATCTTCTCTACTATTGGCATCTTTCGTAAGCCACGAGGTTTAGCCATTGCGGGAGCTTGTATCTCTTTCTTTTGGCTTATAATCTTCGTCCTAATCTTCGGCGTCTTTATGACGGCGGTTGTGGCCGATGGCTACGCTAATCCCTAGAGAAGCGAGATGCCCGATAGCTGGTCGTGGAGCTGTCGCAAGACGAGGAGCGACTCGGGTCCCATATTGAAAAGCAGGTCGAAGATACTGAGATTGGCGACGAAGCCGAGCGACCCGGCGAAGACTTGGTAGTACGGAACGGAGGCGATAGCCTCTTCTGTCGCTGTGCTGGCGGTGGAGATGGGCGGCAGGAGCTGTGAGCACACGTCAGCTGAGGTGCCGACATATTGCTCCGTCTCTTGCCACTGGTAGGGCAGGTGGATGAGTTGGCAGATGCGCGTGATGAGCCGTTGGTTGTGCTGATAGAGCGATGTGGATCGGTGCGCTTTGTCGAGGTAGAGTGGCACTAGGTCGGGAGCGTAGT
>OHSG01001210.1_pt1 | contig 10458 bp, 8 predicted proteins | sample 1578601 | NCBI WGS metagenome assembly OHSG01 (sample SAMEA3879534, study PRJEB24766) | human gut metagenome | biome: human-associated habitat; feature: feces | place: USA | collected 1985/1987
CAGCTTTTCGGGATCTTCCCCGATGAAGAACTTTCCATCCTCATACAGGATCTTTCCATCGATCATCGTCATTTTTACATTCTGCTTACTGCCGCTGTAGACAATATTCTTTGCTATATTGTTGATCGGCTGCATATTCGGCTGGTGCATATCGATCATGATCAGATCCGCATATTTCCCCGGTGCCAGCACATCACTGTCTGTAAGTCCCATTGCCTTTGCGCCGTTGACTGTAGCCATCTTCAAAACTTCAATAGCATCCGTACTTGCCGCATCCATATCCCGGTATTTGGCAAGTCCCGTGACAAGGAACATTTCCCGGAACATATCCAGACAGTTATTGGAGCCTGCACCGTCTGTACCGATCGCAACCGGAATGCCTTCTTTTAAAAAGCGGCTGACCGGTGCGATACCGCTTGCCAGCTTCAGGTTGCTCTGCGGGTTATGAGCTACACGCACGTGCTTGGCAGCCATAATATCCATATCCTCGTCGGTCAGATGTACGCAGTGCGCAGCAATGGTACCCAGCTCAAACATGCCCAGATTATCCATCAGCTGAATCGGTGTCATGCCATGTTCTTTGACAACGGTATCAACCTCGAATTTAGTTTCGCACAGATGCATCTGGATTTCTGCCTTATTGGCAGCAGCCTCGGCAATAACCTTTTCCAGATAATCTACCGGGCAAGTATAAGGAGCGTGCGGACCGTAGGTGATGCGGATTCGGCCGTTGTCATAGCCCTGCCAGTTCTTCGCCAGCACAGTGTTTTCTGCCAGCTTTACATCCTTGTCCGGCGCTACGCCGATCAGACCGCGGCTGAGGTTAGCGCGGATACCGGTTTCGGCGCAGGCACGTGCAACATCCTCCATGAAGGCGTACATGTCGGCAAAGCAGGTAGTACCGCCCTTCAGCATTTCTACGATGCCCAGCATTGCGCCCCAGTAGATGTCGTTAGCGTCCATCTTGTCTTCAATCGGCCAGATTTTGTTTTGCAGCCAGTCCATGAGCGCCATATCATCGGCATAACTGCGCAGCAGTGTCATAGAAACGTGGCCGTGGGTGTTGACCATGCCGGCTGTAGCCAGCTTGCCCTTGCCGTCCACAATTTCGTCGGCAGCAAAGTCTGCAGGCACGTCCTTGCCTACATAAACAATCTTATTATCTTCAACGGCGATATTCTGCATTTCACCGTTCGGAGTATGCAGAAGCTCGATATTTTTAATCAGTAGCTTAGCCAAAAGATTTCACTTCCTTGGTATAAATTAAGTCCTGCCTCCCTGTTTAATGCTTAGAGAGGCAGATGACAGTGATATTATTGTTATCTACTCCTCGCCCTGCTGACGTTTGGAGTAATGCTTTTCATAAAAATCATGCATAACGTCCACGTCCTCACAGCTCAGCTCGTACACCTTGTTGCCGGTGCCTGCACAGATTACGGCAATCTGCGCCGCCTTGTCGTTCGGAAAGCAGAATACCCCAGTGGATATACAGCAGAATGCCACACTTTCCAGCCCGTATGCCGATGCCAGTTCCAGACAGGACAAGTAACAGGACCGAAGCAATGCGCAATGTTTCTCCGTCAGCTTTCCCTGCACAATAGGCATCCTGTATCCTCAGAAATTCCTCACTGCATCGCCTGGGCGCCCGGATGTTCATCAGTCCCCGCAGAAGCTGTCTCTGTTCATCCTCCTGCATCGGAATTTCCATCGCTTCATATTCCGGCCGCTCCCGCAAAAGTGCCTGGATGAGGTATTGTCTTCGTTTTTCCTGTTCTCCCATTTTGCTTCTCCTATGCTCGTTTCTGCTCTTTTTACGCTCTCCTGTAATGAAATCATTATATCCCCCATCGCCGGGATCCGTAAAGCAGGCACAATAAAGTGCCCCGGTTACCCAAAAGATACTATTGGGACAAACATATAAACCTGCAATTGAAATATTTTTACGTTTTTGTAACAATAGGAACAGGAACCTTCGTTATGACTCATAGAAAGGCCTGGGAACAACAAATGATATATCTGATGATGATCGACGCCGAAGAAGACAAACAAAAGTTTGCGATTCTCTATGAAACCTATCGGCACCTTATGATGAAAGTAGCTCTGAATGTGCTGAAGGATACTTTTCTTGCGGAAGATGCCGTACATGAGGCGTTTATAAAAATTGCGAAAAACATGGAAAAAATAGGGGAAATCGACGCCACGGCGACGAAACGCTACCTGCTTACCATAACGAAAAATGCGACTATAGATATTTACCGGAAGCAAAACCATCAATTTCAACGGGAAATCTATGTGGATGAGCTGGAAGAATGTAATGTCCCGGTGACTTATGCGGAGACGAATGTGGATGACGGAATACTGGACATCCTTAGGCGCCTGCCCGTAAAATACCGGGATGTATTTCTCCTCAAATACTCCGGCAATATGGACAACGATGAAATCGCAAAAGTATTAAACATCACCAAAGGAACGATCCGGCAGCGATTATCCCGGGGAAAGATTATGATACAGGAAGCTTTGAATAAACGGGAGGAAAATAATGAGATCCATGGAAGTAACGGATGAATGGCTCTATCAGCATATGCCTGTGGTGGACAATGCCATGATAACAGCATTAGAAAATCAGGTTGATCGGGAATATGTATTTTCAAAACGTTTTGAACAAAAAATGCAAAAAGTGATCCGCCGGGAAGCCCATCCGGTGCTGACCGGTGCACAACAGCTCCTAAAACGCATTGCAATCTTTTTCACCGGTATCGTATGTGGCGGACTGGTTCTGACGTTAAGTGTGGATGCCTATCGGGATAAGTTTTTCATGACACTAAAGACCCTGCGCGAGGATGCTACGCAGTATAACTACTCTTCCGAGGAAAAAGATGCGGTACTCGCTCCTACGATACCGACCTGCATCCCGGAGGGCTATACAGAGACAGACCGAAGAGACAGTCCTCTTTTTTGTGAAATTTTCTATGAAAACAATGCCGGAGAACAGCTCATCTGGGAGCAAATGCTAATTTCCGCAAATAATGCCCTGACACTCGTATTAGACAATGAATACGATGCCGAAGAGGAACATGTCATCGGCGGTCACATTGCCACGGTATATACTTATGTGGATGGTTACGTCATGGCTTATTATGAAGCTGACAATTATGTATACGTGATCACCGCAGATCACATGACCGCCGAGGAAATGTTTCAGCTCATTGCCAGTATGGATATCTGATTGTATAATAAAATAAAAAGGAGGCAAGAACCATGATGCGAAATAAAAAATTAAGAACCGTTTTCTGCGGCATTCTGATTTTTCTGCTCGTATTTGCCTTATTTTGCCTTGGAGACTACGGGATCCGCTATTATCATACTCCCATCAAAAAGGATTATGACTATACCGGAACCGGAATGCTGGTCAGTCTGACGGAACCGGATACCTTCAAACAGGTATCGGTGGAGATCCACGGGAAAGCCTTACATTACCTCTGGGGGAATCAGGAAGACGCCATAGCGGGAAATGTCTGGATGAACGGAGAGAGGCTTTTCGTGGAAGGTGCGGATGACATGGGATTCTATGCACCTTTTATCGATGAAGAAGCCTATTACTCCTGCCTGACCGAATCTGTAACAAATATCCCGGGAAATATGTTTCTTATCTCCCGGGATCTGAAAACCGTATTCTGCGGTGTACTTATGGATGGAAAAGAATTTCTGCTGATAATACCGGCAGAAAATAAATCGGATGCCGACCGTACCCTGAAATCCGGTCTGGAACAGTCCCAGCCTCTTTCCCGTTGGCTGAGTGACTATCCCTTATTCCTGTAACTGTCCGTCCACAATACGCACGATACGTTTCGCAGACTGTGCTACGCCCAGGTCGTGGGTGATCATGACGATTGTGTTGCCCATATCGTTCAGTTCCCGGAACAGTTTCAGTACTTCTCTGCCGCTGGTCTGATCCAGAGCACCGGTAGGCTCATCCGCCAGAAGGATCGCCGGCTGTCCCACCAGTGCTCTGGCAATGGATACTCTCTGCTTCTGTCCGCCGGACAATTCGTTAGGCCTATGTCCGATACGGTGATCCAGCCCCAGCAGTTTGATAGTATTTTTACACTTTTCTTCTGCTTCCTCATGGGTCATGCCACGCATCAGCAGGGGCATGATAATATTCTGCATGACATTGTAGGTCGGGATCAGCTGATAGTTCTGGAAAATGAACCCGATCTTTTGGTTGCGCACCATGGTCAGATCGTCCTCTTTTGTCTCGTGGATTGCCATGCCATCCAGATAATATTCCCCACTGTCCATCACATCCATACAGCCGATCATATTCATTAACGTAGTCTTACCGGAACCGGAAGGGCCTAAGATTGCCACATATTCTCCCTTATTTACCTGAAAATTGATGTCCTTCAGGATCGGCAGACGCTCCTCTCCCAGCATATAGCCTTTATTTATATTTTTCATGGTGATCATTGCGTTTTCCATCATAATCCTTACACCTTTCGCACTACTCCTGATTTAAAGCTTCTACGGGGATCAGTCTCGATGCCATATATGCCGGATAGAAGCCAAAGATACTTCCGGTGAGGACACCAAACAACAGCGACAATACTGCACCCTGTACCGACAGGGACACTCTCACGTTGAACAGCTGCACGAATGGCGTAATTCCAAGAGCCACCAGCACCCCAAGTACGGCTCCTACCAGACTGGTAAAACTTGCCTCCAATAAAAACTCCAACAGGATATCCTTTCGGGAGCAGCCCAGTGCTTTCAGAATACCGATCTCGTTGGTACGCTCCTTGATGGATACAAACAGCACATTCATAATACCGATACCGCCAACGATAAATACGATCACGGCCATAGAGATCAGCAGTAATGTCAAAGTCTCATTGGAAGCGGAGGCTGCCTCCATCTTGCTTCCGGCATCGCTGATGGTAAATGTGGTGTTGGGATAACTTTCTTTTAAGGCACTCTCCACCCCTGTCATTACAGTGTCCACCTGATTCACATCTTCTGCGACCACGGTAATGGTTGGACTAATGCTCGTACCGGTAATGTATTTGATGCCGGTTTCGTAAGGTACATAGATCGCCGTATCCGGGCTGATGCCGGATGCCACAGTTCCCATCTCGGATAGTACCCCTGACACTATATAGGGGCGGCCATCAATATAGACTATACCGTCATAAGCATCGTAGGCGCTGCCAAAAATTTCCTTTGCCACGGTGGCACCCAGTACGCACACCTTTTCCTTGCTCTCATTGTTTTCTTCTGTGAGGAAATCCCCGATGGCCATTTCCAGATTACTGATGGCGGCATAATTGTCTTCCACACCGGCAATGGTGTAATAGGAAGCAGAGGTCATATCGCCTCCCTCCACCGATGCTGTAGTGGAATAAGATATCGTAGTTGCAGAGATTCCCGATACAAAAGTCGCCAGATCATCACCGTCTTCACAGGTCAATGTCACGGCTTCGCTCTCTTCCTCCTGTCCGAATCCGAAAAATCCGCCGAAATCCATTCCCCCGCCGGGACCACCGGACATACCGCCGCCGGAACCTCCGCCCATATTTGTGACGGTAACGCTTCCTCCACCGCCCGGCATTTCAAAGCTAAAACCACCGCTGTCACTGCTGTCGCAGGAAATATCAATGGCTCCGGCATTCAGGTTCTTGAACTGCTCCGCCACTTCTTCTTTTCCACCGGTACCTATCGCCAGCACCAGCATTATGGTGGCGGATCCCACAACGATACCGATGGAAGTCAGGATCACTTTGAATTTATTCTGTGACAGGTTCAGCCACACCAGACGCAATATTTCGGATAATCTCATATTCTACTTCTTCCCTTCCATTGACCTTACTTTCCCACAGGTCTCCGCTCTACTTCGTAATGCTGCTTTCGATCAATACGATATCTCCTTCTGCAATATCTCCGGAGATCTCCACATTAGAGTCATCTGACAGTCCTGTCGTTATTTCCTTTTTCACAATGCTGCCATCTGCTGTCTTCACTTTTACATAAGTCTTGTCATCCTCTGTGATAATGGCTCTGTGTGAGACATACAGCACTTCTTCCGTTTGTTCCGTAACGAAAGTTACATCTCCTGTCATGCCCTGGAACAGTCCGAAGACATCCCCTTCTAATGTGACAGTTACGTCATAAGTTATATTTCCATTGGAATCCGATGTCGCATCTCCGATAGCCGTCACCTTTGCCGTAAAGGTATCTTCCGGATATGCCGTCAATGCAATATTCGCCGCAGATCCCAGAGAGATATCCGTCATGTCATCTTCATCCACTGTTACCGTCATGGTCACTTCATCCATATCGTATAAGGTAACCAGAGAGGTTCCGGTACTGATCTTGTCTCCGGCCTCCAGCTCCACGCCGGTGATGACGCCGTTGTATCTTGCACATACTGCATTACCATCGATATAAGTGCTGAACTCATTCCATTTTTCCAGTGTCTCATTATAGGTTTCCTGCTGATCGGACAATTCCTGCGCAAGATACCCCAGTGCAATGTCATAGGTCTCCTGTGCGGTATTGTAAGCCAGCGTCCGCAGTTTTTGGGTCTCAGCTGCGGTCAGCTTCCCCTGCTCCAGTTCCCGTTTTGCTTTATTATAAGCGGTCTCGGCTGTGGTTACATTTTCCTCCGCCTGCTCTACTCTCTGTTCCAGCTCTTCCTTCTGCTGCTCCAGGGAATCTGCCGTGGACTGTGCCTGCTCCGTCAGCTGCGCATAATAGACATATCCGTAAGTATCATCTGCTGCGTCGGTACTGTTCAGACTGTATTTACAGTTCGACAATACCTGTGCCGCATCCTCATAGGCTGCCGTTACTTTCTCCAGCTGTGCCCGGTAATCTTCCAGGCTGCTCTTCGCCTGCTCCAGTGTGCTCTCCGCAGAATCTACCGTATTCTGAAGCTCCTGCAATGTAGTACTGTACTCGGTATCAATATAACTGCCGTAAGCAGTGCTGCTGTCATAAGTGTATTTTGCCTGTTGTTTTGACAGGGTCTGGTCGGCTTCCACCGCCTCCAGATCCGCTTTTGCTTTCTCAACGTTAGACTGCAGTTCAGCTTCCAGGTCGGAGACACTGTCTTCTTCCAGCAGGTACAGGGGATCTCCCTCGGACACCTGCTGCCCCACGGAGACCACTACCTCTGCCACGGTCAGGGTAGAATCGCCACCGTTGCTACCGGAGCTGCTGCCGCCCATATTGAAGATCTGACCAAACATGTCTAAGCCTCCTTGGGCTCTGCCGCCGGAAGCACTCATGCCGCCAAATCCACCGGAACCAGAGCTACTGCCGACAGTACTACCGGAGGAGCCGCCGGAGGAACTGCTGCCGGAAGTATCCGTTCTCTGCAGGGCACTCATATCCAGATCAAAGGTCTGATCCACCGTACCGATGTCCACGGAGCCGGTCTCCGTCACACCTTTGACCAGTGTCCCGTATTTTACGGTGGTCTCTTTATAGATGACTTCCGTATCGGAACCACCGGAGAGACCAATGGCACCAGCCACTACAGCGATCACACAGACACCACAGACACCTGTGGTGAGCTTGCGCCTTTTCGACCAGCTTTTCCATGATCCGATCCGGCTCATCCGATTTTTTATAGTTTCCTTGATCTTTTTCCCATTTTCATTCTGCTTCATAACTGTTCCCAATCATTCCTGTCTGTTTCTCAACATTTGTTCCATCCGCCTGATTTATTGTCCTCCGGGACCGCCCGGCATTCCGCCGCCGAAGCTGTCGGAATTACTACCCCCAGGACCACCCTGCGGCATTGCTCCTCCAGAAGGCATCTGCATATCCTCTGGCATAAGGGATTCATCGAATTCCTGAAGCTCCATATCACTGCCGGTTGTGGTATCAGCACTGCTGCCGGAATCCTCCTGCGTGCTCTTTACCTCTGCCTCAGAGCTGACCTTACTTGCCAGGTAAATAGTATCGCCCTCTTCCAGTCCTGACAGGATCTCAATGTCCACACCGTTGGTAATACCGGTCTCTACCTCCGCCAGTTCCTTACCTCCCAGTGCTGTCTTTCGATATACATAAGTTTTGCCGTTTTCTTCGACAATGGCCTTACGGGACACATAAAGAATATCCTCTTTTTCTTCCGTTACAAAAATGACATCTGCGGTCATTCCCCCATACAGCTTCTCCAATGCGCCTTCTACGCTGATCTCCACAGTGTAGCTTACGGTATTACTATAATCGGAAGTAGCCGTGGTATTGATGGAGAGAATGCTTCCGGTATAGGAATCCTCCGGGTATGCCGTAAAGGTGATATCTACCGCATCTCCTACCTGCAGGTCCACGATATCCTCCTGGGTCACATCCACGGAGATTCTCATGCCATCCGACGTTGCATAGGAAAACAGAGCTCCTGTCGTCGTCAGACGGTCTCCCGCTTCGTAGCTGACCTCTGTGATCACACCATCCTCTGCGGCATAGAGAATACCATCACTTCCGATGAAAGCTTCAAAGGCCTGTAACTGTTCTTCCCGTTTTTCTTTCGTCTCTTCCGCTTCCTGTAAGGTCTCCTTCAGATCTTCCACGGTAGCGTTGTAGGTAGTCTGGGCATTCTGTCCGGTGATCACGGCCTCCTGATAGGTCTCTTCCGTATCCAGCTTGTCAATAGTTTGCTTCGCCCGGGCTGCCGCCAGCTGATTCTCCAGATCGGTGATGGCACTTTCATTGTCCGTTACCGCTGTTTCCGCCTGGGTCAGCGCCGCTTTTGCCTGTTGATATTTTGTTCTTGCGCTGAGATAACCGTTCTGGATCGTCATGAAATTCACTGTATTATCGGTTCCGACACCTTCATAGCCTTCCTTTGCCGCTTCGTAGGTCTCCAATGCATCCTGATAATCTTCCTGTGCTTGCGTCAGTTTCTCCTGCAAAGATGCGGTATTCGCCTGCTTCTGCTCCAGCTGCACCTGCAGGGATGCCACATTGTTCGTCACGCTCGTACCGGAAGTATTGCGGATAGATGCCGCATAGGAAGCACTGATCTTCTGCGTATCATAATCAGTCTGGGCTTCCAGCAGGGACAATTCATAAGTACTCTCTGCCTCCGCATAGTCTGCCTGCGCCTCCACTACCGCATTCTGCAACAATGCCCGAACTGCCTCCACGCTGTCTTCCGTGAATTTCAGCAGTTCCTCGCCTTCGGTGACACGCTGCCCGCTGGCGGCGTAGATCTCCTCTATCTTCAGATATTTCTGTACGGTATCATCGTCATCCTCGTCGCTGTCATCCTCGTCATCATCACTGACATCCAGATCCAGATCGTAATCTACGGATTTTGTGTTGTATTCCAGAGAACCGCTCTCCGTCACACCTACCTTTAAAGTACCACGCTCCACCGTCTCTTCCTTGTAGATCCACTGTTCTTTCTGAAGTAACGGTGCAATAAACACGGTATAACAGGCTGCCAGGATCAGCATAAGCAGTGCGATCCCCGCCAGGATCAACTTTTTCTGCTTCTTCGTGAGGGATTTCAGTTTTTCAAAATGTGGTCTTTTCAATTTCATGACTGTGTCTGTCCTCCCTGCTGATCATTTCCGTTTCCCGGGAATTCTCCGTTGCCGGGACCGCCCTGTGACATCGCATCGCCGTCGGACACATCTCTGAGCCTTCCATGCATGCTCTGTCTCTGCTGTAACTGCTTGATCTCTTCCTCCGTCATGCCGAAGACTACGGTGACGGATTCGTTGGCACTTAAGCTGTCCTCCTCATCAAGCGTAAATCGGAAGATACATCCGCCTTCTTCCCGGTTTTCCACGGAGATCTCACCATCATGTGCCTTAATAATAGATGCACATACCGCAAGTCCGATTCCCATGCTCTTTTTATTATGATCTACGGGAGCATCCTTGATCTCAAAATAATCTTTGAAAATGCTCTTTAACCGTTCCCTGGGAATGCCACAACCATTGTCGGCGATCTCAAAAACAACTTTTCCGCCTTCCGTATGAACCGTCAGGGAAAGCTCTGTCATTCCCTGTGCATGCTGCACAGCGTTTTCCAGAATATTGATGATAACCTGCTCGATCAGCACCGCATCCATCGGAATACTGATAAATTCATCCGGGATTGACACGGTTACTTTCTGGTTTGGATATCTTTTCTTAAATTTCACCAGCACAGAGTTGATCAGCTCTTCCAGTACAACGGAATTTTTTTTGAGCCTGACACCTCCGTTATCAATTCTTGTAATGGACAGAATATTTTCAACCATATTCATGAGCCATTGCGTATCTTCTCTGATACCTGTCGTAAGCTGCAGGATCTGCTCTTTTTTCAGATGATCATAATTTTCTATGATCGTCGTACTCGAACCATAGATCGTTGTCAGCGGCGTTCTGAAATCATGTGATACTGCACGAAGCAGATTACCGCGCATTTTTTCCTTTGCGCTCTCTGCCCGCACCTTTTCCT
>OHSG01001213.1_pt1 | contig 10448 bp, 7 predicted proteins | sample 1578601 | NCBI WGS metagenome assembly OHSG01 (sample SAMEA3879534, study PRJEB24766) | human gut metagenome | biome: human-associated habitat; feature: feces | place: USA | collected 1985/1987
TCGACGCGCTGGTCGAGCGGTGGCACGGCATCCTGCCCGAGGCGGAGATTGTCCCCGTCTCGGCACGTGAGAACTTCAACATCGAGGGGCTCTTCGCCAAAATCCTCGAGGTGCTGCCCGAGGGCCCGGCCTTCTACCCCAAGGATACGCTCACGGACAAGACGCTGCGCTTCTTCGCCTCGGAGATTATCCGCGAGAAGATTCTCCGCACCTACGACAAGGAGATTCCCTACTGCTGCGAAATCGAAATCGAGTCCTACAAGGAGGAGCCCGCCATCGACCGCATCGCGGCGACCATCTACGTCTCGCGCGAATCGCAGAAGGGCATCGTCATCGGCCACAAGGGCGAAAAGCTCAAGCGTGTGGGACAACTTGCACGCGAGGACCTCGAGAAGTTCCTCGACAAGAAGGTCTTCCTGCAGCTCTTCGTCAAGGTGAGCGACGACTGGCGCAACAACGAGCGGCAGCTGCGCCGCTTCGGCTACGAACTGGAGTAAAAGGCATCCGCCGGGCGGGGGAATCCCTCCGACCCGGAATACGAAAAAGGGGCATCGGCCCGTTTAACGAAATAAACGATACGGAGAGATAGCAAGGAAATGCGCAAGTTCATCACAGGAATCATCGGAGCGCTTCTGCTCGGTTGCTGCATGCAGGCCCAGGCCCAATATAACAAGGAGTACTTCTTCTGGATGGGACAGCGCTGCATGATGGACAACAACTATCAGGAGGCCATCCGCACGCTCAACACCCTGCTGCGTTTCGACGAAGATGCCTTCGAGGGATACTTCCTGCGGGGCATCGCCAAATACAACCTCGACGACCTGATTGGCGCCGAGGCCGACTTCTCGACCGCCATCCGCAAAAATCCCGTCTACACGCAGGCCTACACCTACCGCGCGCTCACCCGCTCGCAGCTGGGCAACTACGACGATGCGCTGAAGGATTTCCAGGAGGCCATCGAGCTGCGGCCCGACCTGCCGGCCCCCTACTTCTACCGCGGCATCACACGGCTGCAGGACAAGCAGTATGCCCTGGCGGTCGAGGATTTCGACAAGTTCATCCGCCAGGAGAACAAGGTCGCCGGCGCCTACATCAACCGGGGCATCGGCTACCTCTACCTGAAGGATACGGTGCGCGCCTACGAGAACTTCGACCAGGCCATCCGCACCAACCGCGAGAACCCCGACGGCTACAACCACCGGGGCAGCCTCTACATGCAGCAGGAGCGCTACAAGGAGGCCGAAGCCGATTTCAACAAGGCCATCGACTGCGATTCGGCCTACGTTCCCTCCTACTTCAACCGCGCGCTGGTCTACTCGAACACCAACCGTCCGATGCTGGCCCTCTCCGACTTCGACACCGTCGTGCGGCTCGACTCGACCAACTCGCTCGGATACTTCAACCGGGCGATGCTCCGCGCGCAAATCGGCGATTACAACCGCGCGCTCGAGGATTACGACCATGTGGCGCTCTATTCGCCCAACAACGTGCTGGTCTACTACAACCGTGCGGGAGTATACGCCGAGCTGGGCGAAATCGAGAAGGCCGTCGAGGACTACACCTCGGCCATCGAACTCTACCCCGACTTCGCGAACGCCTACCTCCACCGCGGCTCGCTGCGCGAGCTGCTGCGCGACCCCAAAGGCGCAAGCGAGGACCGCGCCATCGCACGCCGCAAAATCGCCGAATACCGCTCGCGGCTGAGCGACAGCACCTATTCGATTTTCGCCGATACGACCCAGCGTTTCGACCGCCTGCTCTCGTTCGACAGCAAGCTCTCGGGCGGCGGCCGCTTCACGGGATACAACGGCAGCGACGAGGAGCTGCGTCTGCTGCCGCTCTTCAAGTTCACGCTCATGCTGCCCGACACGGCGCTGGTGGCCCGTCCCTACCACGTCCAGCGTGCCGAGGACTTCAAGCGCCGCATCGGCAACCGCTACCTGACGGTTTCGTGCCGGCCGAGCAACATCCCGGCCGATACGCTCGTCATGCTCGACCAGAGTTACCTGCAGCAGCTGCGCAACAACGCCTCGTCGTCATGGACGCTGCTCTTCGAGCGGGGCGTCACCCAGTCGCTCATCAAGCAGTACACCAACTCGGTGAACACCTATTCGAGCGCCATCGACCTCAATCCGGCCAATCCGTTCCTCTACTTCAACCGTTCGACCACGCGAGCCGAGATGATTGACTTCATCTCCTCCATCGACAACTCCTACCAGCGGATTTCCATCAATGCCGACCCGGCCAACCGGCTCAACAACAACAGCAAGCGCACCTACAGCTACGACGAGGCCATCGCCGACCTGAACAAGGCCATCAAGCTCTTCCCCGACTTCGCCTACAGCTACTACAACCGCGCCACGCTGCGCGCCCTCTCGGGCAGTCTGCCCGAGGCGTTCGAGGACTACACGAAGGCCATCGAGCTCAATCCCGACTTTGCCGAGGCATACTACAACCGCGGCATCGTCCAGATATTCATGAAGGATACGCGCAAGGGATGCCTCGACCTCTCGAAAGCCGGAGAGCTGGGCATTACCTCGGCCTACGAAATCCTCAAACGTTACACGGGGGAGCATACAGAAGCTTTTTAACTAACAATAACCAATTCAATAAACTATGACACAAGCTATTCAAAAGAAACTGAACGACTCGGCGTGGGCTCGGTGGACCGCGCTGATTCTGGTGGCGCTCACCATGTTCTTCGGCTACATGTTCGTCGATGTCCTCTCGCCGTTGCAGAACATGCTCGAAAGCACCCGAGGCTGGAGCCCCACGATTTTCGGACTGTACGGCGGTTCGGAATTCATTCTGAACGTCTGCGGTTTCCTGCTCGTCGCAGGTATCATCCTCGACAAGATGGGCGTACGGTTTACGGGTATTCTTTCGGCCTCGCTGATGGTACTCGGTGCCGGTATCAAATTCTACGGACTGAGCAACTACTTCTATGAAGGCGGATTCGGTTACGAGTTCCTCAGTTCGTTCCTCACGGACATCCCGGCCAGCGCGAAGCTCGCCTGCCTGGGTTTCATGGTCTTCGGCTGCGGTACGGAGATGGCCGGTGTGACGGTATCCCGCGCAATCGTCAAGTGGTTCACGGGGAAAGAACTGGCTCTGGCGATGGGCCTGGAAATGGCTATTGCCCGACTGGGCGTATTCGCCGTATTCAGCCTGTCGCCCTGGGTGGCTAACTGGGGCGGCGATCCGAGCGTAGCACGTCCGGTAGCCGTTGTCGGCCTGTTGCTCTGCATCGGCCTGCTGACCTACATCGCATTCTCGGTCATGGACTTCAAACTCGACAGACAAACCGAGGCAGACACCCCGATAGGAGAAACCGAAGAGCCCTTCAAGGTCGCCGATCTGAAGAACCTTTTCAGCAGCAAAACCTTCCTGATCGTTTCGGCACTCTGCGTGCTCTACTATTCGGCCATCTTCCCCTTCCAGCGCTATGCGCCCAACTTCCTCGAGGTGACGCTGAACATCGACGCCGAGTCGGCCGCACGCCTCTTCAGCTGCTTCCCGATTCTGGCCATGGTGCTCACCCCGTTCCTCGGTGCGCTGCTTGACTTCCGCGGCAAGGGCGCCACGATGCTCATGGTCGGCGCCGTCATCATGATTGCCTGCCACCTGAGCTTTGCCTTCCTGCTGCCGATGTTCCCCTCGAAGTGGCTTGCGCTGCTGCTGGTGGTCACGCTGGGCGTCTCGTTCTCGCTCGTACCGGCAGCCCTGTGGCCCTCGGTGCCGAAGATTATCGACGAAAAGGTGCTCGGCTCGGCCTACTGCGTCATCTTCTGGATTCAGAACATCGGCCTCTGCCTCGTGCCGCTGCTCATCGGCAAGGTGCTCGATGCCACGGGCGGCTACGTGATGCCGATGGTTATCTTCTCGTCGTTCGGCGTGCTGGCCTTCATCTTCAGCCTCTACCTCAAGATTGAGGACCGCCGCAAGGGCTACGGCCTCGAACTGCCGAATATCCGCAAATAGCATCTGCAGCCCGATAAATGTCAAGAGCCGTCTTCCCGCATGGGAAGACGGCTCTTCTATTGCATTGCGCCGACCGGAGCGGACCGCGGCGAATACGGCTCCGAATGCGCCCGGATTCCGGGCCGCCGGCAAGGGTTACTTCGCAGCCGAAACGATGCCGTAGAGCTCAGTAATGCGGTTGCACATCTCCTCCCACGAGAAGCGGCGCCGCTCCTCGAGGCAGTTCTCGCGGAAACGTGCGAGGACATCGCCCTCGTACATGCGCCCGATGGCGGCCGCAACCCCCTCGGCCGTCGGCGGGCAGACATACCCCACCCGACCGTCGGGGACAATCTCGGGAAGGCCTCCGACGGCCGTGACGACCATCGGCGTACAGAACTGGTAGGCAATCTGCGTCACGCCGCTCTGCGTGGCGCTCTTGTAGGGCTGCACGACGAAGTCGGCCGCCGAGAAGTAATACTTCACCAGTTCGTCGGGGATGAAACGGTCGTGGAGCAGCACCTCCCCCTCGAGGCCGCTCTCGGCAATCTGACGGATGTAGCGCTCGCGCGGAGCGTAGAACTCGCCGGCAACAAGCAGCCGCCGCGAGGCGGTCTGCCCCGCATCGCGCAGCTGCCGCCACGCCTCGAGCAGCAGGTCGAGCCCCTTGTAGTCGCGAATCAGCCCGAAGAAGAGGACATAGCCCATCTGCGGGTCGAGCCCCAGGCGTACGCAGGCCTCGCCCCGGTCGGTACGCGACCCGAAGTTTTCGAAGAGGGGATGGGGCGAGAAGAGCGCCGGAGCAGAGGTATACTCCTTCAGCTCGCCGTGGACCTGTTCCGACATGTAGACGAAGCCGTCGACCGCCGAGAGGAAGTAGCGGTTGAAGGGGCGGTCGATGAGGTGATGCTCGTGCGGTTCGACGTTGTCGATTTGGCAGAGCACCTTCGTATGGCCGTTACGCCGCGCCAGCCGGGCAATGGTCCCGAAGCAGGGGGCCATGAAGGGCGTCCAGTACTTGAGCAGCACGAAATCGGGCGCATCGCGGCGCAAGCGCAGCCCCTCGCGGAGCCAGTTGAAGGGGTTCATCGTGTTGACGCAGCGCCGGAGCCGCAGGTCGGCCGGCGGCGGCGTGGAGACGGTCTGGCTCTTGCCGGGAAAGAGCAGCGAAGGGTACTGCACCGTGAAGGTCCGGATGTCGACCTCGTTGCCCCGCTGCTGAAAGGTGCGGGCCATGATTTCCATGATGGAGGCCAGACCTCCCCGGAAGGGATGGGCCGGGCCCAGTACGGTAATCTTCATAGCGAAGTTGTTGGTTGGCTTGCGGGCGGCGGGCAACGGTCTCGGCCGTCCACGCGCCCGCGTGTTTTTTACAAAGATACGACAAAATCGGACCTCCGGCTGCGGCGGCCCGATTTTTTCACGCACAACGTGCACAAGACGGATTGGCCGCCTCTGTCCTTACGCGCGCCAGGCTATGGAGGCACGCACGGCGGCCTCGCCCGCCTCGCCCGCCTCGTTGCGGATTTCGAAGAGCGTTGCGTCGTCGAGCGTCTGACATCCTACGCGGAGCAGCTCGCCGTAGCGGCACTCGTGGAGGAAGTGGATGTCGAGCCGCACGCCCTCCTCACGGGCAAAAGAGTCGACGGGCAGCATGTCGAGGCACATCTCGATATAACGCATCGTATTGACGTGGCGGTTGAAGTCGATGTCGCTGTAGACCACACGGTGCTCGACGAAGCGTTCGGGTTCGACCGAGCGGATTTTGCGCGGCTTCTCGGCCGGCGACGGCGCGTCGACAATCGCTTCGCTGTGGGCACGGCCCACCCACGAAAGGTCGACGGCCGCACGCGTCGTGAGGTCAATCATCGCCCACTGCGTGACGGCCCGCGCGAACTCGCGGCCCGAGGAGTCGGTGAGCGTGAAATTACGCGTCGAAAGGACACGCCCGTACTCGTTAATCCAGGTGGCAACGGTGTAGTCGGTATACTGCGTCGGACGCTCGTCGACCTCGATGGCCATGCGCGAAAGGACCCACGAATGGTTGTCGGCATTGAGCGCATTGACCCCGAAGCCCTTGCCGTGGGCGTCGGCGCCCGCCACATTGAGGATGGACGACCCGAGTGCCGGAAGCGTCGCCCGAAGGGTAAAGTCCACATCCTGAGGCTCGACCCGATATGAATAGGTGGATTTCTGACCCATTGTTACGTGCTCGTTTTTGAATACTCGATGCAACAAATATAGTGAAAAAAGCGGAGCCGGCCGAAAAAAAAGAATGCCCCGCCGCCCTCCGTCACGACGGCCCGGCAACCGCTCCAAATGCCGCCTCACCCTACTTCGAGGCATAACGGCAGCAAAAAATTATCGAAAAACGATAAATATTATTTGTTTTTCAAAAAACTAATCGTACATTTGCAATGGAAACCTTCACACGAACGCACATGCAGAACAAGCGACGACTCTACAAACACCTGATGATTATCTACGTCTTCTATTTCGTGGCGCTGCTCATCGGGTTCGTCTCGACCATCGCTCCGAGCTTCTCGTCGGGCTGGCGCCAGGCGCAGCAGACGATGGACACCGACTTCACGCAGGGCGACGTACGCACCTATTACGTCTACGCCCCGCTCCGCGCTTCGGGCCAGGAGCTATCACCCATCGACGGGCTCGATGAAAACATCGAGGTTCTGATGGACAACGTCCAGCTGCACGTCTCGGTACCCGAGAAGTACACGGTCTCGAACTCGGTCAAGGTGATGGCCAACAACGGATTCGCCTATCTTCTCTCGATGCTCACAATCGCCTCCTATCTGGCGATTTTCGTGCTCATCGCACTCATCATCAACTCGCTGCGCAAATCCATCCGCGACGAGCAGCCGCTGCGCCACGGCAACATCGGCCGCACGCGCGCCATCGGTATCCTGATGCTCGTGGCCGCACTGAGCGAGACGCTCATCAAGTATATCAACATCCGCGAAGCCGCCACGCTGCTCCAGGGCACGGCGCTGCAGGTCGACACCACGTTCCCGGTCAACTACTGGAACATCATCGTCGGCATCCTGATGCTCTTCATGGCCGAGGTGCTCGTGGTGGGCACACAGCTCAGCGAAGAGCAGAAACTCACCATATAAGCACGCCGAAGACCATGATTTTCACTCATATAAATACGTATAACACAAGGGGGGGGGTATGGCGATAATCATCAACATTGACGTCATGATGGCCAAGCGCAAAATCTCGCTCGGGGAGCTTGCCGAGCGGGTGGACATCACGCCGGCCAATCTTTCGATTCTCAAGAACGGCAAGGCCAAAGCCGTCCGCTTCTCCACGCTCGAGGCCATCTGCCGCGAGCTCGACTGCCAACCGGGCGACATCATCGAATATCGGCCCGAGGCCGACCACGCGGAGTAGGACATCCGCGGCATGATACAGACAAAACACGCAAAAACCACTTAATACCAGAACTTATGAGAAAACTGACAATGCTCCTCGTCGCCCTGACGGCAACGGCGAGCGTCATGGCCCAGGGGCCGATGACTCCGATTCCGGCCGACCCCGAACTCCGTACGGGCAAGCTGGACAACGGCATGACCTACTACATCCGGCACAACGAAAAGCCGAAGAACCAGGCCGATTTCTACATACTCCACGACGTGGGCGCCATCCAGGAGGAGGACTCGCAGCAGGGTCTGGCCCACTTCCTCGAGCACATGGCATTCAACGGTACGAAGAACCTCCCCGGCAAACAGATGATTGAGTATCTGGAGACCGTCGGCGTGAAGTTCGGCTACAACCTCAACGCCGGAACGTCGTGGGACTACACCTGCTACAACATTTCCGACGTGCCGACTCAGCGCCAGGGCATCATCGACAGCGCCCTGCTCATCCTGCACGACTGGTCGCACTTCATCGCCCTGCGTCCCGAGGAGATTGACTCGGAGCGCGGCGTCATCATGGAGGAGCTGCGCACGCGTGACGGCGCCTCGTGGCGTTCGACCATGAGCATGCTCAAGGCGCTGGGCAAGGGTACGCCCTACGAGCACCGCAACCTGATTGGCGACCTCGACGGCCTGAAGAACTTCCACCACGACGAGCTGGAGAAGTTCTACACGTCGTGGTATCGTCCCGACTACCAGGCCGTGATTGTCGTGGGTGACATCGACGTCGACGCCATCGAGCAGCAAATCAAGACGCTGATGGCCGACATCCCGGCACCGGCAGCCGACGCTCCGCAGAAGGCCGAGATTATCGTTCCGGACAACGAAGAGCCCATCGTCAGCATCTTCACCGACCCCGAGATGCAGGGGTCGCGCGTTCAGCTCTTCATCAAGCGCAGCGCACTGCCCGAGCAGCTCAACAACACCGTACAGGCCGAGATGCTCGACGTCATCAACTCCTACATGGCCGTCATGGAGAACGCCCGTCTGGAGGAGCTTCGCATGCAACCCGACGCACCGTTCCTCGGCGCCGGCATGGGTTCGGGCGATGTCGTCGGTGTGATTCCGACGCTCGAGGCCACCATCTTCACCGCCGCAACCCAGGACGGCCAGCTGGCCCGGGGCTTCGAAGCTCTCTATACCGAGATGGAGAAGATGCGCCGCTACGGCTTTACGCAGGGTGAGTTCGAGCGCGCCCAGGAGACCCTGATGCGCAGCGCCGAGCGCAACTATGCCAACCGCAACGACCGCACCAACGAGGACTACGTCGAGCTCTACCTGGCCAACTACCGCAAGAACTCGCCCGTGCCCGACGCCAAGACCGAATGGCAGCTCGACAGCATGCTCATCCGCAACCTCACGGTCGACGCCGTGAATGCCGTGGCTCAGCAGTTCATCACCCCGACCAACCAGGTCATCTTCGTCTCGGCACCCGAGAAGGAGGGCATCGTCAACCCGACGGCCGAGGAGCTGCTGGCCATCCGCGACAAGGTAATGTCGTCGGAGGTCGAGGCCTACGAGGACAACGTCGTCAAGGAGCCGCTGATTCCCGAGGGAACCGAGTTGAAGGGCTCGCCCGTAAAGGAGACCACGACCGACGAGGTGCTGGGCACGACCGAGTGGACGCTGGCCAACGGCACGCGCATCGTCGTGAAGCCTACGACGTTCAAGGCCGACGAAGTGCGCATGAGCGCTACGGCAAAGGGCGGTCTTTCGCTGCTGACCGACGAGGAGTACTACATGGGTGAGATGATGCCGAGCATCAACGCCATGTCGGGCATCGGCCGCTTCTCGGCCACGGAGCTCCGCAAGCAGCTCTCGGGCAAGTCGGCAACGGTTCAGAACAGCACCTCGGAGTACGCCAGCGCCATCAACGGCAGCTGCTCGCCCAAGGACCTCGAGACGATGCTCCAGCTGCTCTACCTCGACTTCACCTCGCCGCGTTTCGACCAGAACGACTACAACACGCTCATCAACACGCTCAACGCCCAGCTGGCCAACGTCGAGACGAATCCCGACTACCTGGCCCAGAAGCGCTTCCTCGAGGTCTGCTACGGCAACAACCCGCGCCGTCAGATGATTTCGTCGGAGCTCGTTTCGAAGTTCGACTTCGCCAAGCTGCCCGCCATCTACGACAAGCTCTACCCCAACGCCAACAGTTTCACCTTCATCTTCGTGGGCAACGTCGACCTGGAGACGCTCAAGCCGCTGGTCGAGAAGTACATCGGTTCGATTCCCGCATCGAAAAAGACGGACTTCGTCGACGACAAGGCCTCGGTGGTCAAGGGCGATGTGACGGAGGACTTCCGCGTGGCGATGCAGCAGCCGAAGGTCAACGTGCACTACCTCTTCTCGGGTGAGATGCCCTACACCTTCAAGGACAAGCTGGCGCTGACGTTCCTCACGCAGGCGCTCAACTCGCGCTACCTTGTTTCGATTCGCGAGGAGAAGGGCGGCACCTACGGCGTGCAGGTCTACGGCACGACGGACTATATCCCCGCCGAGCGTTACGAGATGCACATCAACTTCGACACCAACGAGGAGATGGCCGACGAGCTGCGTGAGATTGTCATGAAGGAACTGCAGCAGATTGCCGACAACGGCCCGCTGACCGAGGATATCGAGAAGACGCGCGAGTTCCTGCTCAAGAACTGGCAGAACACGCTCGAGCAGAACGGCAGCTGGATGGGCTACCTCCAGTCGAAGTACAGCAGCGGTCTGGACTACGCACGCGAGTACAAGAGCGCCGTGGAGGCCCTAACCAACGCCGACGTACAGGCCATGGCCCGCAAGGTGCTCGATGACGGCAACCTGGTGAAGGTCATCATGCGCCCGGCAGCCGCCGAGGAGAAATAGCGACAACGCGACCGGAGCGCACGAAGCTCCGGCCGACCGGAAAACTCCGGGCCCGAGACATCGGGTCCGGAGTTTTTTTGTGCAGCAGCAGACACCTCCGTAAGCAAGCGAGCACACGCCTCCGTAAGCAGGCCCCGTCTCCGTGAATAAGGCTCGAATGCCATCAAAGACTTCCCTCCACCCATTCGCCCCGCC
>OHSG01001220.1_pt1 | contig 10409 bp, 7 predicted proteins | sample 1578601 | NCBI WGS metagenome assembly OHSG01 (sample SAMEA3879534, study PRJEB24766) | human gut metagenome | biome: human-associated habitat; feature: feces | place: USA | collected 1985/1987
TCAACTCCGACAGCGTCAACCTTGAGAACAACGGCAGCAACGACATGATAGCGGCCGTCTCCGTCATGGGCTATGACGCCTACTATGTGGCGCTGGAGGCTCTGAAGGCCGCTGACTGCGTGCCTCTGAAGACCATCGAGGAGCTGCGCGACATCGCCTACTCCATCGTCGGCGAGCCGGAGAAGGTCCAGTTCGGCGACCGCATCGTGGGCATCATCGAGGCCCGCGACGGCACTGTCATGGACGTCGTCCGCGAAGTCAAGCCTTTCTCTTTCCGCGAAGATTGAGTGATATAGCGTAAAAGCGGGAATGTGGCTTGCCAACCACGCTTCGGAATGGATTCACGGAGATTCCTTCGCTCTTCTCACCCCCGCTTTTGCGGCTAAATATGCACACAAACTTCATGCGATTCTCCTTTTTCAAGGTTTTGTGTTTTATACCGGCATAAAACCAGAGAGCAGCCAACTGCACCGCGCGCAGTTGGCTGCTCTTCTTTGTTTCTATGAAAAAATAAATAACGCTCTTACGGCACGAAACGATAGCCGACGCCCCGGATGGTGATGATGTGCTGGGGTGTGCGGGCGTTGTCCTCTATCTTGCTGCGCAGGCGGTTGATGTAGACCATGATGGCGTTGTCGTCCACAGCGATGAGGTTGCCCCATATCTGCTCGTATATCATGTCCTTGGTGAACACCTGCTGCGGGTGGCGCACGAAGAGCAGCAGCAGGCTGCGCTCTTTCTCGGAGAGGTTCAGCTCCACATTGTTTTTATAAAAGCGCATGGTGGTGGTGTCGCAGAGGAAAGGCCCGCAGCTGATCTGCTGGTTGTTCTCCTGCGAGAAGCTCTTGCTGCGGCGGATGAGGGCCTTGACCTTTGCGCCCAAAATCTGGGGACGGAAGGGCTTGGTGACATAGTCGTCCGCGCCGGTCATCAGCCCCGTCACCTTGTCCATCTCCTGCGCACGCGCCGTCAGCATGATGATGCCGATCTGAGAGTTCGACATGCGGATGCGGCGGCAGACCTCGAACCCGTCGATGTCCGGCAGCATGATATCGAGCAGGCACAGCCGCGTATCGGGATTTTCCTGCAATTTTGCAAGCGCCTCTTCGCCGCACTCGGCCTCCACGACCTCGTAACCCGCGCGCTGCAAATTGATGACGATAAAGCTGCGGATACTGGCCTCATCTTCCAGCACCAGTACTTTTTTCATTTCTTTTCTCCTCCTCTCAGTTGTCTCCCATGGTCCATTCCGCCATGATGAGCGAGAACCGCTCGCGCAGCGACTGCTCGTCGAGCTGCACGCTCCACTTGCTCCCGATCTCGGCGGCATACACTGCGTCCACCTGCTGCGCAAGCACAAAGCGATCACCGATATCGGCAAGTCCCTCGCGCGCCTCGCCCGTCAGGCGGTAGATCGTCAGCAGCTTTTCCCACGAACCGTTTTCGTTCGCGCGGTAGAAGGAAACGATGCTTTCGTCGCCGCCCGCACTGCGCGCGGCGGTCAGCTTGGCTTTGTTCCATTCCTCCGGCAGCACAAGGCTCCAGCCGTCACTCACATTGTGGAAGCAGCTCTGCACGTCGCTCACAGTCCCGTCCACGCTGTACTGCTCCCACAGAACATAGTACTGCGGCTCGCTCTCCTCGTCAAAGCGTCGCAGCGCGCGTGTCATCGGCGCTTCGGTCACGCCGTCGTTGTTCTCATCGCGTGGAAAAAGGCCGAGGAAGATCTGCTCCGCGGGTGCCTGATTCACGTCCGCAGCGGAGGCAATGTTCTGCAACCGTCCGCCCCGCAGCGCCAGCACGTCCGTCACCGTCAGATTGTCGCCCGTCACGCTCGTGACAAAAAGCGCCTTTTCGCCGCCTGTCAGCGTCCCCGCCGTCAGTTGGCTCAGCTCTGCCACCGAAGAAGAGAGCCGCAGCGACGATTTAGCGCGCAAAACACCCTCGTCCCAGTTGTAGTAATCGACGCGCGCACCGCTCTCTTCATCGCTGCAAATAATGAGCAGTTCCTGCTTTCCGTCGCCGTCCATGTCAAGATTTGCATAGCGGGAATATCCCGTGATCAGCAGCGGCTCCGGCGTACCCGGACTAAGCGGATAAATGGACAGGCCCTGCACGTCCGAGCTGCTCTTATAGCCGACCAGGATCTCCTTCCGCCCGTCGCCGTCCAAATCGGCGTAGTTCACGCTGTAGATCTGGTTGGAGGTTCCCTCGATGACGGCATAACGCTCGTAGTGATCGCCGGCCGCCTTAAAAATGTAGATCTTCATAGGCTTTTTGTCGTTCGCGCGGCGAAAGAAGGCCACAGCCTCTTCCTCGCCGTCACCATCTAAGTCGATCATCTGCACGCTTTGCAGATTGCTGCCAGAGGTGGGCGCGGCATACTCCGCGCCGCTTGAAAGCAGCGCGTCGATCTGTGATTCGAGCGACTCATACTCGCCCGAGAGCTTCGGCAGGCGGTAGAGCGACGCCTCGGGCTTGGTAAATACGCAGCCTGAAAGCACCAGCACCAGTGCGCTCAGTACAAGCGCCGCCATCGTTTTTCTCATGCCCATCACGCTCCTTTCGCTTCCGATGCCTATTCTGATTTATCATATCACGCAGCAAGCAAAAAAGGTAGTCCCTTTTATGAAAATCTCTTTAAAATAAAGGAGAGCAGCCTTTGTTGCTCTCCTTTTATTTTAAAACTTGTAAAGCACCGTTGCCACCTGTGCGCGTGTCATTGCGCCGTTCGGGCGGAAGCTGCCGTCGCTGAAGCCCGTGATGATGCCCATCTCGCTCAGCGTGCTCACATACTCCGCCGCCCAGGGCTGAATGGACGCTTTGTCGGTAAACTTGAGTGCCGGCTGGGCGTAGCCCTTTTCGGTCAGGCGGCCGAGCATCGTCACCGCCTCCTGACGGCTCACATTGGCCGCAGGGTTGAAGTAGAGCTTTCCGGAATCATCGGAGCTGCCCTTGATGATGCCGAGGGCATACATCGTTTTCGCGCCGTCCAGTGCCCAGGGTGCGATCTGATTCACGTCGGCAAACGGGAGCTGAACGGAGGAAATATCCACCGAAGCGCCAAGATAGCGGGAAAGCAGCACGGCAAACTCCTGACGGCTGATGTTCGTATCGGGCAGGAAATAGCCGTTGGAGCCGTTCGAAATACCGCTGCGCTTGAGGTACGCCACCGCGTCATTCGCCCAGTGCTCGTGCATGTCGGCAAAGGCGGGCATCGTGCTTGCCGTGCCGACGCTCACGCCTGCGCGGCTCAGGTTCCCGCTCGCATCACCCGCGACCACGCTCACACGGTGCTGCGCACCGTCGGCAATGGGAAGCGCAATGCTCAGCGTGCCGTTCGCCTGATTGTAGGTGTAGGAGGAATGGCTCTTGCCGTCAAAGCTCACGCGGACGGTCGGAACGGCTGCACCGTCGGTATCGTCGCTCACGCTGCCCGTTACGCTGTTGCTCGCAGCATCGTAGCGGAGCGTGATCTTCGGTGCGGTCGTGTCGGCCAGACCGCCGTAGGAAAGCACGAGCTGATCAAGGTAGATCGCGCTGATGAGATCGCTCACGGAGGATACCGTCATGCCAGTGATGCTCGACGCCGTGCCGAGGTTCACCGTCAGCAGCTTCCAGCCGGAAAAATTCAGTGCGCCGACATTTACATATCCGGTATCCGTCACCAGAGCGAGCTGTGCGCCGCTGTTGTCACCATAGACCCAGAAATTGAGCTGGTCATAGTTCGAAGGTACGGCATACTGCATGCCGATGTAGGCATCTCCGCCGCTGCCGGTCGCATAGTCGAGGCGTGCCGAAGCAAAGCCGTTATGAACGCGGCTCATGTCGTTATTATAGGAGAGCATCGCGCGTGTGCCGGTCATGGCGGCAAACGACGTCTCAAAACCGTCGAGCGTGCGCAGAGCGCGCGCCGTCACCGTCACAGGGATCGTGACCGAAACACGGCCGAGGCTCACCGTCACGCTGCCGCTGCCGACATTGCCGGAGGCCGTGAACACACCGTTCTCAACCGTACCGACATTGCCCTGCACCGTCCAGACAAAGCCTCTGTGATCGCCCAGCACCGGCAGGTGACGATACATCGCCGCAGCGGAAAGCTCCGCCTTATCCCCCGCGCTCAGCGTGATGGCGCTCACGGCCTTGCCGTTCTGCTGCACGCTGATGCTGTCGGGCTGCGTCACAACTTCGATCTCAAGCTCGGCGCTTGCGCCGCCTGCGCTCGCACGTACCGTCACCGTGCCGGAATCGGGTGCGGTCAGCACGTCATCTTCGATCGTGCCCCGGTCGGCGCGCAGCGTTACGTCGCGCGAAGACATCGGAATGTAATTCGTGTCGAGCACCGTCGCGCTGAGCTTCACCTGCGCGTTCGGCAGCACGCGGCTGCTCTCGCTTTCAAGATACACATGCCCCACGGAGTTCGTCGGACGGTTGTCCGCCACAAGGAAGAGGTGATTCGTCACCGCGCGCTCGCTGCCGCCGGAGGGCTTGCTCACAAGCGATGCCGTCGTGCTGTCGGGATTTGTCGCGACCATCGCAGTCGAGCCGCCGCCGTCCAGACTCAGCGCCGTTTCGCAGCCAAGCTCAAGCATGCGCTCGGCAACCTGCGTCAGCGTCGCGCCGACGGAATAGCCGCTCTGGCGGCCGTCGATGGTGTACATCACAAGAGAGCCGTCGCGTCTGAGACCGACCGCCGTGCGCGGCGCGTTGCCGGCACTGAGACCGGAGCAGACCCGCCCGTTCTCCACGAGCTGATAGAGCGCGCCGATCAGATTCGTCACGCCGTCCCATTCGCTGCTGTTTGCGTCGACGGAGACCGTGATGCGGTCGCCGACGCGAAGCGCGCGAAGCGCATTGAGATAGTTCTCACCGGAGTTGAGGTTGGCAGACAGCACGTACTGTCCCCTGCCGACAGCCGTATCCACGCTGCCTTCCACAATATCCTCGACTTCGAGCGTCATTTCTCCGCCGATGCTCAGCTCACCGCGGCGCACCGAGCAGATCACATCATAGCCCGGCTCGCTCGTGCCAATGGTACCGCGGGCATTGAAGCTGTCATCGTACATGAAAATGCCGAAAGAGGTCTGGCGGATATAGTTCATCGCCGAAATGCTGAAAGAATCATAATCCGTCTCAGCGCTGATGCGAAGGTCGGGCTTTCCCATCACGGCGCTGCCGTCGTCATAAAAGCCCAAGGCATAATAACTGCCGGAAATATTGTGGAAAACGCCGTCGCTCATCACGCTGCCGAGCGCAATACCGTTGGCCGTATCGTAATAGTCGCCGTTGACGCCCGCGACCACGCGCCAGCCGTCCGCTTCCAGCGTACGCGCCGCCGACGAAACGGTGGTGAGCTGCGTGCTGTAATCGCCGCTCGTCACGATGGGCTTCACGCTGCGGTTCGGCTCATAAACCACATAGTTTTCCTGCCGGAGATCGGAATAAGTATTGCTCCAGAACGTACCGGCGTTGAGCTCGGTGCGCTCATTGACCTCGACGTTTGAGCTGATCAGCTCGTCGCCGAGCGCGTCAGACGCGAACGCCGTCAGCGGAGCGGCCGCCAGCACGACCGCCAGCGACAGCGACAAAAACTTTCGAATGATGGATTTCACAATATGCCTCCTTGCTGAAATGCCTCGAATTGGTAAACATAATACAGTATATCAGATACCCTGCCATAAGTAAAGACGCAGAGATACGGAAAAGGTTTCCAATTTTTTTGTTTTTTCACAGCGACAGCGCCTCGAGTACGCGCACGATGACGGCATTCGAAACGAGAAAGCCCTGCGGCGTCAGGTGCCAGCAGCCGTTTTCCTTTTGGGCAAGGCCGTGACGCGCGCACTCTTCAAGCACCGCTTCCGCGTCCCGTGTGTCCTCCCTGAGCGTAGAAAGGTCAAGCCCCTGCACCGTACGCAGGGCGAGCATGACACGCTCCTCCTCACGCTCCTTTTCCGCGGGGCAAGCGCTTTCGGAAAGGCTCTCCCCTCCTGCGAGGTACGCGTTCAGATCGCGTGCACAGGCAAAGCGCCGTCCGCCAAAGTCCGAGTGCGCGCCCGGGCCAAAGCCCAGATATTCCTGCATCAGCCAGTATTTCAAATTGTGGCGTGATTCGCGTCCGGGACGCGCAAAATTGGAGATCTCATACTGGCGGTAGCCCGCGCGCGCGAGCGTTTCGACCGTTGCAAGGTATTCCTCCGCCTGCGCGTCGTCATCGGGGATAACAAGGGCGTCCTTTTTCCTGTAAAGCGGCGTGCCCTCCTCGATCTTGAGCCCGTAGCAGGAAAGGTGCTCAGGCTCAAGAGCGATGGCCGCTTGCAGGTTTTCCCGCCAGTGCGCCATTGTCTGCTCGGGAAGACCGTAGATGAGATCGAGGCTCACATTGTCGAATCCTGCCGCGCGGGCGGCGCACACCGCCGCAACGGTCTGCTCATGCGTGTGAACGCGGCCGATCAGGCGCAGTTCCTCATCGTTTGCAGACTGCATTCCGAGCGAGATGCGGTTGAAGCCGGCGCTTCTAAGCTGCCGCAGCGCGCGTTCTTCCCGCGCGCTGTCGGGGTTTGCCTCAGTCGTGATCTCGGCTTCTCTTGTCACATGGTAATGCGCAAAAACTGTTTCCAGAATGCGGCAGAGCCGGTCGGCGCCCAGATAGCTCGGTGTGCCGCCGCCGAAGTAAATGGTGTCAACGGTACAGTCCTTCGCCTCGGCCGCCCAATGGATCAGATCGTGCCGCAGCGCCTCGGTGTAGGCGTCCATCTTCTCCTCCGAACGCGGCAGGGAATAGAAATCGCAGTAAATGCACTTCGCTTTGCAAAACGGGATATGGAGATACAGTCCCAGTGGTCGCATCGCGTCAGCTCCTTTGTCAACATGTTCCTGCCTATTGTAACACAAACTATGCTGCGCGCAAGATGCTCCCGCACGGATATTCCGCCCATTTCCGGCAAAGACTACGGGGAAAGGAGTGATCTCACATGGATATGACCCCGCAGGAATATCAGGCCTACGTCAAACGCCTTTCACCCAAATCGCCGATCTTCAAGGATACTGCCTTTGCTTTCTGCATCGGCGGCGCGATCTGCGCGCTCGGACAGCTGATCCAGACAGGCTTTCTTTCGCTCGGCCTTGAAAAAGCAGACGCAGGCACCGCGACCTCGATCTGCCTCATCTTCCTCTCCGCACTTCTGACAGGACTCAATCTCTACAACTCCATTGCGCGCTTTGCCGGCGCGGGCACGCTCGTACCCATCACAGGCTTTGCAAATTCCGTCGTTTCCCCCGCCATCGACTTCAAAAGTGAAGGACTCATCACCGGCATGGCGTCAAAGATGTTCGTGGTCGCAGGCCCGGTCATTGTCTTTGGCACACTCGCAAGCGTCGTGTATGGCGTTATCCTGATGCTGCTGTGACGGAAAGGGCGCGTGCCGGGGCGCTCTTTCCGCCCATTTCCGCGCAAGCGCGGTCAAGGGGCAAATTGACGAATTTCTCTTTTCCTTCCCCGCACCGCACGAAAAAGAATAAAGCGTGTCCATTCATGTTTTATACGCGGATATTCTGTTGACATAACGATGTGGAAAACTCTGTGGAAACTGTGAATAACTTTGTTCCCCCAGTCTTTTTTCCGTGGTTGACGTTTTATTATGCCCGACACACTTCGGCATAAACAGCACCCCTATCCTCCCAACTTCCGCATTTTCGCACCGCCGACAAAAATCTCCGCCGTCCACTTGCTATTGTGGTCAAAAAATCGTATAATGTACTAAATTTTGTGTTTGACGATCAGAATGTTAATTTTCGGCGAAATGGAGAATGCGCAATGGCAGAAGCAAAAAAAACGAATTACGGCAATGAGAGCATCTCGTCGCTCAAGGGAGCGGACCGTGTGCGCAAGCGCCCGGGCGTCATCTTTGGCTCGGACGGACTGGACGGCTGCGAGCACGCCGTCTTTGAGATCCTTTCCAACTCCATCGACGAAGCGCGCGAAGGGCACGGCAGGCTCATCACCGTCACCCGCTACTTAGACCACAGCATCGAAGTCGAGGATATGGGACGCGGCTGCCCCGTGGACTATAACGCCAAGGAAAAGCGCTTCAACTGGGAGCTCGTCTACTGCGAGCTCTACGCCGGCGGCAAGTACAACAACTTAGACGGCGACAACTACGAATACTCCCTCGGTCTCAACGGTCTCGGCGCCTGCGCCACGCAGTATTCCTCGCGCTACATGGACGTGACCGTCTGGCGCGACGGGAACAAATACTCCCTGCACTTTGAGCGCGGCGAGCCGACAGGCAAAAAGGGTCAGGAGCTGACAGTCGAGCCAAGCGACCGCGGCAAGAAGACCGGCACGCGCACGCGCTGGCTGCCCGACCTTGACGTGTTTACCGACATTGACATTCCCATTGACTACTACATCGATACCCTGCGCCGTCAGGCCGTCGTCAATGCAGGCATCACCTTCCGGCTCAAGAACGAGGTGCTCCCCGGCCGCTTCGAGACGCAGGACTTTCTCTATGAAAACGGCATCATCGACTATGTCGCCGAGATCGCGGGCGAGGAAGGACTGACCACCCCCGTCTTCTGGGAGACCGAGCGCCGCGGCCGCGACCGCGACGACAAGCCCGAATACAAGGTCAAGCTCTCCTGCGCGTGCTGCTTTTCCAATAAGGTGCAGTGCATCGAGCACTACCACAACTCCTCCTGGCTCGAACACGGCGGCAGCCCCGAAAAGGCAACAAAAACCGCCTTTGTCTACGCCATCGACAAGTATCTCAAGGAGAACAACAAATACCAGAAGGGCGAGGCGCGCATCGCCTGGCAGGACGTGGAGGACTGCCTGATCCTTGTTTCGAACAACTTCTCCACGCAGACGAGCTACGAAAACCAGACAAAAAAGGCCATCACGAACAAGTTCGTGCAGGAGGCGATGACGGACTTTCTGAAGTCCCGCCTTGAGACCTATTTCATTGAAAACCGCGTCGACGCGCTCAAGATCGCCGAGCAGGTGCTCATCAACAAGCGAAGCCGCGAAAGCGCGGAAAAGCAGCGCCTGAACATCAAAAAGAAGCTCTCCGGCAGCATCGACATTTCAAACCGCGTGGAAAAATTTGTCGACTGCCGCACGCGCGATGTCTCGCGCCGCGAGATCTACATCGTTGAGGGTGACAGTGCCCTCGGCAGCGTCAAGCTCTCGCGCGACGGCGAATTTCAGGGCATCATGCCCGTGCGCGGCAAGATCTTAAACTGCCTCAAGGCGGACTATCCGCGCATTTTCAAAAGCGAGATCATCACTGACCTTCTGAAGGTGCTCGGCTGCGGCGTGGAGGTCCCCGGCAAGTTCGTCAAGGATCTGAACGCCTTCGACCTCAATAACCTTCGCTGGAACAAGGTCATTCTCTGCACCGATGCCGACGTGGACGGCTACCAGATCCGCACCCTTGTGCTGACCATGCTCTACCGGCTTACCCCCACCCTGATCAACAAGGGCTATGTGTATATCGCGGAGTCGCCTTTGTACGAGATCACCACGAAGGATCGCACTTATTTCGCCTATACCGAGCCGGAAAAGGCCGCTTTTCTGGAAAAGATCGGGGACAAAAAATACACCATCCAGCGCTCCAAAGGCTTGGGCGAGAACGACCCTGAGATGATGTGGCTGACTACCATGAACCCGGAAAGCCGCCGCCTGATCAAGGTAATGCCCACCGATGTGGTGCAGACCGCACAGGTGTTCGACATTCTGCTGGGTGACAATCTGGCAGGCCGCAAGGAGCATATCGCCCAGCACGGCGCAGAGTATCTGGATGATCTGGACGTGTCCTGATAAACAGAACGATACCGTGCCAAAGCCTTCCCCCCGGCCGGGGGAAGGTGGCGAGTTTACGAGCCGGATGAGGGCGCGGGCGGCAGCAATGCTCCCCAAAAGCCCGAAACACGGCCTCTGGACAGTATGAGGAAACACAATGGCAAAAAAATCGACCAAGAAAACCTTAAAGCCGGTGCGCCCGCAGCTGGGCGACGGCGTTGAAATTTTAAACGCAGGCAGCGTGCTGGAAGATCCCATTACCCGCACGCTGGAAACCAACTATATGCCCTATGCCATGAGCGTCATCGTCAGCCGCGCGCTGCCGGAGATCGACGGCTTTAAGCCGGCGCACCGCAAGCTGCTGTACACCATGTACGAGATGGGTCTGCTCAAGGGCGCACGCACCAAGTCTGCCAACATCGTGGGCAGCACCATGCACCTGAACCCCCACGGCGATGCCGCCATTTACGACACCATGGTGCGTATGGGCCGTTCCAACGAAAGCCTGCTGGTGCCCTTTGTGGACTCCAAGGGTAACTTTGGCAAGGCGTACAGCCGCGATATGGCCTACGCCGCCGCCCGATACACCGAGGCCAAGCTCGAGCCGGTC
>OHSG01001228.1_pt1 | contig 10337 bp, 5 predicted proteins | sample 1578601 | NCBI WGS metagenome assembly OHSG01 (sample SAMEA3879534, study PRJEB24766) | human gut metagenome | biome: human-associated habitat; feature: feces | place: USA | collected 1985/1987
CGGTCAGCGCGATGAGATATTTCCTGATGTTCACTGCTCCGGCGCCTCCTTGCTGTCGGGATCTGTGTCGGCATCGCCGCTGCGGCGGGACAGCAGGCGGGCGATGGCCAGCTCCAGTGCCTGTACGCTGACGGGCTTGGCGATGTGGCCGTCCATGCCGGCCTCCAGCGCCGCCTGACGGTCCTCCGCAAAGGCGTTGGCCGTCACGGCCAGAATGGGGATATGGGACAGCTGTGGGTCCGGCAGGGCGCGGATGCGCCGCGTGGCCTCATAGCCGTCCATCCTGGGCATCTGCACGTCCATGAGGATCAGGTCGTAGTGACCCGGGGCGGACCAGCGGACCTTTTCCACGGCTGCGTCGCCGTCGTCCGCCTCCTCCACCAGAAAACCGGCGTCGCTGAGGATCTCGCGGGAGATCTCACGGTTCAGGGCGTTGTCCTCCACCAGCAGGACGCGGCGGCCCGCAGCGTGGAGCCGCTCCCCGCTCTCCGGCAGCTCCGGCGCCGCATCGGCGGCAGTGCCGGTGCGGAGGGTGTAGGTGCAGACAAACTCGGAGCCTTTGCCCGGCTCGCTGCGGCAGGTGATGGCACCGCCCAGCTCCTCCACCAGACGCTTGGTGATGGCGAGGCCCAGACCGGACCCCTCAATGCCGGAGACGACGCTGTTGTTCTCCCGCTCGAAGGCGTCGAAGACGCGGCGGCGGAACTCCTCGCTCATGCCGATGCCGTTGTCCTTTACGGTAAAGCGGTAGTCCGCGGTGCCGCTGCCGCTGCCGGTCTGGCTGACAGTGTAGGTGATGTGGCCGCCGGCGGGAGTGTACTTGATGGCGTTGCCGATGAGATTCAGCTCGATCTGGTTCATCTTCAGGGCGTCAAAGTACGCCACGGGGTCCTGTACGTCGCAGGCGACGTCCAGCGTCAGCTGCTTTTTTTGCAGGTCCGCCTGAAACACGTACTTCACATTTTTCAGCATGGCGGGGATGTCGTGGGCCCTGATGTCCAGCGTCATCTTGCCGCTTTCGATGTAGGCCAGATCCAGCACGCTGTTGATAAGGCGCAGCAGATACTGGCCGGAGAGGTTGATCTTCTGCAGGCAGTCCGCCACGCGGGCGGGGTCGTTGACGTATTTTTCCGCCAGAGAGGAAAAGCCCATGATGGCGTTCATGGGGGTGCGGATGTCGTGGGACATGTTAAAGAGGAAGGTGCTCTTGGCGCGGTTGGCGCTTTCGGCGGCCTCCTTGGCCTGCCGGAGCTCCGCAGTGCGGCGCATATCGTCATCGATGCAGCGGGTCATGGAGATGGAGTACACGTCGCCGGTGACGTTTTCCGTCAGGATATTCCGGGTCTCCATCCAATGAACCTGTCCGTCATCGCCGGTCTGGCGCACCTGCACATGGAGCAGGCGCTGGCCCCGCCGGTAGGCGTCCAGCTGGGCATCGCGGTTCATGACGGCATACAGCTTGTCGAAGTCCTCCGAATAGGGCATGGTGGGCTTCAGGGAGTCCATCATCTCCTCCATGGTGAAGCTCCGGAACAGGCCCTCGTTGACGACGCTGTGGTTATAGACGGTGAAAGCCTCGTTTTTCGTCAGGTTCTCCTCCAGAATGAAGGGGTAGACGGTGCTGGCGGCGGAGACGATCAGGTCCATGCTGGTACGGGTGCGGATGCGCTCGTGAGTCAGCTCCGTGATGTTGCGGACGCCGGACAGCAGGCGGGGCTTCCCGGGATCGCTGCGGTCCAGAATGAACTTGCTTTGCAGATGCTGGAGCTCGCCGCCGGTGATGGCATCATATTCGATATAAAGCTCCCGCTGGCGCTCCAGCAGGGGCAGCAGCGTGTCCAGCCGGGCGGTGCGGAGGAACCGGTCACGGTCCTGAGGGCAGACGAACTGCCGGGCGAACTTCTGCATGCCGCGGGTATAGTCGGCGTCGCCGCCGGTCCAGTCCTCCAGACCGCAGCTCTCCCGCAGGCGGAACAGTTCCTCCTGCTGGGTGTTCAGATCCACGCTGATCAGGCAGAGGTAGTCGTCGGCCACGCTTTGCAGCAGGGAGGTCATGCGGTCGCGGGAGCGCTGGGCCTGAGCGGCGGATACCTGCTGGCGGGTGAAATAGAGCAGCTGGGCTCCGATCAGCATCAGGATCACGACCAGCACCAGCATAGTGAGGTGCTGGTCCCTGTTGATCTCCGCCAGCATCTGGGCCGCCACCTGGGAGGGGAACAGCTGCAGGAGGGACCAGCCGGTGCCGGACACGGGCTGGATGCCGCCCTCGGACGCGCCGCTGCTGCCCACAAAGGAGAAGGTCATGGCCGTCTGATCGGCGGCAGCCTCCAGCACGTCACGGGCCTGAGATACCTGAAAATGGGAGAGGGCGGCGTCCAGATCCTCCACGTAGGCAGAGCCCGCGGTGCGGTACTGGCCCAGAGAACGGCCATCGGCATCTACCAGCATGGTGAAGGCGGGGAAGTCGTAGAGCTCCGTCTCCAGTATGGCGGAGACAGTCTCCTCATCCAGAAGGCCGAGCAGCACGCCGATGACCTCATCGCCCAGCTGCACCGGCGCGTAAAAGCCGATGAGCCTGGCGCTGTTGAAGCGGGACGCGGAGACGGAGATGATGCCGCTGCCGCCGCGGATACCGTCCATGTAATAGATGCGGTCCGCCACCAGCGCCGTTTCTCCGTCGCTGGTATAGCTGACGCCGCCGGCGTCGATGAAGCGGATGCGGTCAAAGCCGGAGGCCTGTTCCAGCTGGGCCAGATGGGTCATGTCCGCGCCGTCCTCCCCCAGCGCCTCACCGTACAGGCAGGCGGCGGAGGTGATGGCGGACAGCTTGTCCTGAAACACATCGCCCGCGTGCTGGGCCGTCCGGCCGCTGAGCACGCCGATGTAGACATCCAGCCGCTCCATCTGGCGTGTGTAGTTCCGATGTGCCGCAGCGATCAGCAGCACCACCATGGCGGCGAGCAGCAGGACGATATTAGCCACCATGTGCTTGACAAGGCGGAGGTGATTTTTCTTCATGGAACGATCCTCTTTATACCGGTGCGTCATGCCTCCAGCTGCGACAGGGTCTCTGTGACCAGCGCGTACTCCCGCGCCACGGCATCGTGCAGCGCACGGACGTTGTCCGGCATCACCGCGCTGCCCCGCAGGGCCTCGGTCATGGCGGTGCAGGCTTCGGCCAGACGGACAAGGCTCAGGTTCAGGGCGATGCCCTTCAGGGTATGGACGGCGCGGAAAGCCTCCTCGGCGCTGCCGCTGTCCACGGCCGCCGTCAGGCGGGCCATGTTGTCATCGCGGGGCAGCATCCGCAGGAACCGGCCGATAAAGGCATCGTTCTGCAGGCGGGCGGAGGCATCCTCGTAGCTTCCGCCTACGGCGGCGTAGAATTCAGTCAGTGTCATGGATATTCTCTCCTTATTCCGTACAATATGGTTTATTCCTCATACACGACGGCGCAGTTTTTGGTGCGCTTGGCGCGGTACAGAGCCAGATCGGCCTTGCCCACCAGCTCGGAGACGCGGCCGGAGCCGTATGCGCCGCCGATGCTCAGGGACAGGTGCAGGTCCGGATACTCCGATATCGTCAGGGCAGCCACGGCACGGCAGATGTCCTCCAGCTTCCGCGCCAGCACATGGGCGGGCAGGCCGTGGAACAGCAGGAAGAACTCGTCGCCGCCATAGCGCACCAGCTCGTCCCCGCTGCGCAGCATGGAGCGCATGGTCTGGGCCGCGTGGAACAGCGCGGCGTCGCCGGCGGGGTGGCCGAAGCGGTCGTTGATCTGCTTGAAGTTGTCCAGATCGATCATGGCCAGGGCGTACTCGCCGGTGAGGCTGCGCAGGCGCTCGTCGTAATAGCGGCGGTTGAAGACCTGGGTGGCGGAGTCGGTATACACCTGACGGTTGCGGACCAGCAGCTGATTCAGGATGTTCTCCTCGCCGCTGCCTATCATATCGTCAGGGCGGATGGGGTTGACGCACTCCAGCGCGTAGGGGATGCCGTCCACCTCCACGCATACGGCGAGGACATAGCAGACATCGCTGCCGATAGTCTCCACCTTGCTCTGGGTGGTGCGGGTGCGCACCGCGTCCTGGGAGATGCAGCGCTCACAGCGCTGACGCTTGCCCCAGATGGCATAGCAGTGCCCGGCGCGGTCTATGGAGTGGCCGTTGGCATCGGTGGACACCTGCATGCGGATGCCGGGGTCCACCAGACGCACGGTCTGGAACATGGTGCGGTAGCTCTGCATCACAGGGCCCAGCTGCTCCGCCGTGACGCGAAGCACGTCGTCCCGCCCCATGGTGACGGGCAGCAGGAGCTGGCGGTCCGCCAGATGGCCGGCGGCGCGGTCATAGCGCTCCAGCCGCTCACAGCTGTCATCAATGTCAATGATTCTGCCGAACAGGGCGGCGCAGCGGCCGTGCTCTGCGGCGGACCACAGCACCAGAATGGTCAGCTGGCAGCGCCGGGGCTGTCCGTTCAGCACCAGATGGGCCGCCACCTCCAGATACGCCTCGTCTGCGGTGAGGTCCGCCAGGCGGCGGCGGACGGTATCCACCGTCTCCGCTCCCACCCGCGCCAGAAAATCCGGATCGTCCAGAGGCGCCACGATCATGGACGGCAGGCCCATCTGCTCCGCGGCGCCGCGGGACAGGCGCAGGGAGGAGGGGTGGGGCGTGTATTCAAACCAGATATCCCTGCTGAGAGCGAAGAGGAAATCCTGCTTGGCGTAGGCGTCCTCCAGCTGCTGGGTCATGCGGGCGGCGGCCAGATCCTGCCCGCGGTACAGCTCCTCCACCGTGCGGCGGGGGGAGCGGCGGGCGGCGGCCTTGCGGTCCACGCCGCGTCTGGCGGCTTCGCCGACCTCGTCCAGACAGGACAGCAGCAGGGGGTTGAAGGAGCCGCAGTCCCCGTTATGGAGCATGGCCATGGCCTGCTCGTGGGTGCAGGGCGCCTTATAGCTGCGCTGGTGTACCAGCACATCGTAGGCATCGGCCAGGGAGACGATCTGGGCGGCCAGAGGGATCCTGTCGCCCTTCAGGCCGTCGGGGTAGCCCTCACCATTCCAGCGCTCGTGGTGCCAGCGGCAGATCTCCATGGCGTATTTGGTCAGCTTCTCCCCCTGATAGACGGGGAGCTCCGCAATGAGCTGGGCACCGATGACGGTGTGGCGCTTGACGATCTCGTACTCCTCCGGCGTCAGACGGTCCGGCTTCTCCAGCAGCTCACGGGGGATCATGAGCTTACCGATGTCGTGGAGGCTGGCGGCCATGCAGACCGTTTCCACATCGGCGGGGTCCAGCGGGTGTACATCCTCCCGCGCCAGCAGCCGGCGCAGCAGCAGACCCGTCAGGCAGCTGACGCCGGCCATGTGGCGTCCACCGCCGCAGCAGCGGTGCTCCACGGCGGAGCTGAGGATGGACACCATCTCCTCCGTGTTTTTCTCGTGGCGGTAAAAGTAAGTGGACACGATGTCCATGAGCTGCTGCTTCTTGGTGTGCAGCAGGATGGCATTGATGATGCGGCGGCGGATGATGCCTGTGGCAAAGGGGCGGTTGATGTAGTCCGACGCGCCCAGCTCAAAGGCGCGGTCGATATACGCGCTGCCCATCTCCGCCGAGATCATGATGGTGGGGACCGACTCGGTCCAGCCGCGGCGCTGCATCTCCTCCAGCACCAGAAAGCCGTCCATCTCCGGCATGACGATGTCCAGCAGCAGGGCCGCGATCTCACCCTTGTACATTTCCAGTGCGGAGATGGTCTCATGGCCATCCACAGCCTCGATGATCTGGAAATCGTGATCCAACATATTGGCCAGCATGGCGCGGTTCATCTCAGAATCATCTGCGATCAGCAGTTTCCTGCGATCCATACGAAAACGCCCTCCCTTTCGCCGGATGCCGTACCCTTCATGGCGCATCCGGCGCCATTTTTACGGCCGCACCCGCGGTGCGGCTCCCGAAGCATATAAAAAGCCACCTTTCATTATACCGCACGACAAAACGAATGACTACCGCTTATTCATAAAATATTGAGCGAATATTCGCCCGCGTGCAGGCTTCTGCTTGAAATAACTGGAAGAAACAGGAAAGAAGCCGCCGCACCGGCGGAGAAAGACGCTGCGGCGCCGGCACCGGGGAGAACGGTCAGATTCGGGAGAGTTTGGTTGAAAGTTTGGTTATTCGTAAAGTAAAGTTTGCTGGGCAAACGGAAGAAAATGGATTATAATAAACCGGTATAATGGAACAGATAAGGTGAGGGAAATGGAACAAAAAGGAAATGTCACATATCCGCGGCCCCAAATGGAGCTGGTGTGCGTTCTGGACGAGGCGGAGCAGGCGGGGCATCTGCCGGAGACCATCGTGGAGGAATTCACGGAGCACCCGTTTTCCATGCCCGCGCTGTGGGCCTGCCGGGACCACTTTTACCGGCTGGACGCGGCGGCGCGCAGGAGCCATCCGGCGCTGCCGTCCGTCTTCGCCCTGCTGGCGGCCATGGAGGGAGATCTGGATCTGGCCAGGGAGTACGTGAGCCTGCTGGGGACGACGCCCAGGCACTGGCGGATGCAGGATCTTCGGGAGAGGGATTATTACCGCATCTGCACGGAGCTGGTCATGCCGTACATCAGCGACGGCATGTTCCTGCGCATCGTGCTTTTCCTGGTGAAAACGGGCATGGTGCCGGTGAGGTCGCTGACGCTGTCCGCCTGCCGTCCCAGCATCATCAACGGGTTTCGGGATTTTACGCGGTTCGGCCCGTATCTGGAGCGGCATAAGGACGCCATTACCCAGATGATCCACCAGCTGTACGGCAGCGTGGGGAAGAACGTCTATGAGATCATGCTGGCGGAGTGGTACTACCAGAACAACGACTGCTTCAACGCGCTGATCCTGGCGACGGGGACCATCCCGCTTATCGAGAGGGAGAGCGATATGCGCTGCCTGTTCGTGGCGCTGGCGCTGCAGATGCGCATCCTGCTGATGAACGGGCAGGCGCGGACGGCCAAGCCTCTGGGGGAGAAGATCAGAGACCGCATCCAGGAGACGGGGCGGGAGGAGCTGACGGCCAGCCTGAACGCGCTGGAATGTCTGGCGGCCTGCTACGATGGGCAGCAGGAGGCGGTGGCCCAGTGGCTGGAAAACACTGCCCCCGATGAGAATCGGGACATCTATATGATGGACATGTTTGCCTGGCTCACCAAGGTGCGCTGCTATTTGCAGGTGGGGAAAAACATGGCCGCCTACGTGCTGGTCAGGCAGCTTATCACCCTGTTGGAGCCGGGGAAGCGGCACATGGATCTGTGCGAGTGTCACATGCTGCTGGCCGCCGTGTACTACAAATCGGGGGACAAGGACCGCATGTGCCGGGAGCTGGAGACGGCGCTGGCGCTGGCGAAAAAATACCGGTACATACGGCTGCTGGCGGACGAGGGCGCCTGCATGATGCAGATGCTGTTCATCTACCAGCGGGAGCGGGGCGCGGACGACTTTACCGACCGGATCATGGAGCTGGCGGGCGGCGTGAGCCGGTACTTTCCCAATTATCTGAAGTCTCCGGCGGAGTACTACGAGACGCTGACCGAGACGGAAAAAAAGGTGCTGCGCCTGATGGCGCTGGGCATGAGCAATGACGAGATCGCGGAGCGGATGGGCCGGAAGGCGGGTACCGTCAAGTTCCACAGCAACAGTATTTTCAGAAAGCTTCGGGTGTCAAACCGGCAGCAGGCGGTGAACCGCGGAAGAGGCATCGGCCTGCTGTGACATACGGCAAACGTGAAAAAACAGAACGGAGGTTATGCACATGATCAAAAAAGGAGTATCCCTGCTGATGGCTCTGGCTCTGTGCCTGACGCTGCTGCCTGCATCGGCGCTGGCGGCGGAGGCGCAGGGGCAGGCCGGTCAGGAGCAGACGGTCCTGACGCAGGGAAACGACGGGCAGACGCAGGCGCCCGGTCAGGATGGTGCGGGCGAGGACGATAAAACGTCCGACGAAGCACCTGACAAAGCACCCGACAAAGCGCCTGACGAGGAGCCTGACGAGGCGGTTTCGGCTGTGCAGGCGCTGATCGACGCGCTGCCGGCGGCAGAGGACATCTCGGACGCCAACGCGGACGAGGTCTCCGGCCAGCTGGACGCCATCGACGAGGCGAAGCAGGCCCTGACGGAGGAGCAGGCGGCCCGGCTGGACCTGACCGGATACGACGCGGCGGCTGCCGCGGTGCTGGCGCTGGCGGGAGAGCCTGACGCCAATGAGTCCGCGCTGCTGGCCGCCATCGCCGGCACGCAGCCCGGCGGCAGCGGCACGGCGGAGGACCCCTATCGGATCACCGGCGCGGCGGAGCTCATCTGGCTGCGGGACGCGGTGAACGCCGGTGAGGCGAACACCTGCGCGGAGCTGCAGCAGGATGTGGAGTACGTGGATGAGGTCTGGACGCCCGTCGGCACCAGCGAGCATCCGTATACCGGCACCTTCAACGGCAACGGCCACACGATCCGTGTGTGGCTGGATGGCTGGGGACAGGCCCTGTTCGGCTATATCGGCGCGGGCGCGAAGCTGACGGATATCGCCGTGCAGAAGCGCCAGAGCGAGAATTATTCCCTCAACGCCAGCGCTCCCCTGGCGCGCAGCAACGCCGGTACCATCACCCACTGCCGGTACAGCGGCGGTATAACGGCCAAGGACAGCCTGGGCGGTCTGGTCTATACCAACAGCGGCACCATCGAGGCCTGCTGCGTGTACGCGGGCAGGCTGAACCGCGGCAGCCGCATTGAGATGTACTACGGCGGCTTGGCAGGCGGCATCGCCTATGAGAACACGGGCACCATCGCCAACAGCTATTTCTACGGCGACATGGTGCAGGCCCAGTCCGGCGATACGGTGCGTGACATCATCGGCTGGGGCGCCATCGCCCATAAGAACAGCGGCACGGTCTCCAACTGCTACTACGGCGCGGACAGAGACGACGGCTACGGCGGCAAGACGGAGGACCAGTTCCGCGGCGGCGAGGTCACGTACCTCCTGAACGGCGGCACGGCCCGGGACGACTGGCGGCAGAACTGCTACGCCGGTGACAGCAGCGACGCGACCCCCGTGCTGGACCGGAGCCATGCCCAGGTCCGGAAGTCCGGCAGCAGCTATGTCAGCCTGTATCCCCATATCCACTGCATCTGCGGCGGTGACGCCACGTCCGGCGGCCATCCGCAGCACAGCGACGTGACCTACACCGCGTGGACGAATGACGAGGCGGCCAGCCAGTACGGCGACAGCAGCCATACCGCGGCCAACTCCCTGCCCAAGAATCCGGGCTATTACTATCTGACGACCAGTGTGACGCTGCCTGACAGCGGCACATGGCATCCCGCGGACAACACGGTAATTTGTCTAAATAGCCATAATATCAGAGAGTTTGCTTTTTATAAGCCCGCGTATGACGTCATTACCGTTGACAGCGGCGTGACCTTCTCCCTGACGGAGTGTGCCTCTATCCAGGGGGATATCCATTGCGCCAGCAGTGCGGCGACCCACACCGTGAACAACAGCGGCACGTTCAACTTCTACAACGGACGGCTGCGGGACACCAAAAGCAAGGCCGACGGCGCGGCTGTCTATAACACCGGTACATTCAATATGTACGGCGGCACCATCAACGACAACAATACCACCGCGCGGGGCGGCGGCGTGTATAACGCCGGTGCGTGCAATCTCTACGGCGGCACCATCACCAACAACGGCACCGGGGGCGGCGTGTATAACAACGGCACGCTGACCGTGGGCGGCACCGCGACGGTCACAGGCAACAGCCCCAACGTCTATCTGGCTGGCGGCACGACCATCACGCTGAACAGCGAGCTGGACGAAAGCGCCCGCATCGGCATCACGGCGGAAAAGCAGAGTGACCTTACCGATACGGCGGACATCACCGTGGTCAAAGGCGGTGCGGCAGCCCTGAACTGCTTCTTCCCCGACGATGACGGCACCTATGACCTGTCTGATGCCAGCGGCAGCAGCGATATTATTCTCCATCTGATCCGGGATCATACGCACTGCGCCTGCGCCCACAAGGCGAAGTACGCCAAGGACATCGGCAGCCACACCGAGCATGTGGACCACGAGTTCGTGGCGTGGACGGATGAGCTGGTGAAGGAGCAGTACGGCCCCGCCATTCAGGTGCTCCAGGCGCTGAAGAAGGAGCTTGACCCCAATGGTATCATGAACCCCTACAAGCTGGGTCTGTAAGGAAAGGATAGGAGGTAACAATATGATTCGTCAGAATGCCCTGCATCATGCCGAGAAGTGCCGCTTCTGCTGGATGTGCCGTCATCTGTGCCCTGTCCAGCACC
>OHSG01001247.1_pt1 | contig 10262 bp, 8 predicted proteins | sample 1578601 | NCBI WGS metagenome assembly OHSG01 (sample SAMEA3879534, study PRJEB24766) | human gut metagenome | biome: human-associated habitat; feature: feces | place: USA | collected 1985/1987
CAGCGGGGTGCGCAGCTCGTGGCTGACGTTGGCGGAGAATTGCCGGCGGCTTGTTTCAGCGGCTTGTGCGGCGGTGACGTCCTGCATCAGCAGCGCCGTGCCGCCGCCTTCGACATGGCTGCGGGAGAGGTGGATGGTCATGCCGTTCAATTGCATCGCGCATTCCGTACCCTGCCCGTCCAAAAGGCGGAGCAGCGCTTCGTCGCGGCTGACGGCAATCATCGGCTGTCCAACCGGGTCATTGGTGATGCAGAACATTGCCCGCGCCGCGTTGTTCATCGTCAGCACATGCCGCTTCTCGTCGAGGATGACGAAGCCCTCCTTCATGCCGCCGAGGACGGTATCCAGTTCAGTTCCAGCGAAAATGACTCCGGACAGGCCGGCACCGTCACCACGGGCGGCGGCAATCTGAATGTCCGCACGGGTGCGGGAATGGACTACACCGCCTTCACTCAGCTTCCCAACGGAACGACCGTGAAGGTGATCGGCACGGACGGCGACTGGCTGAAGGTCATCCTGCCGGAAAAGGTCGGCTATGTCTATTCCGGCTACATGACGGTAAGTGACGGCGAGGCTGGCTCCGGGGAAGGTTCTTTCTCTCTGGATGCGGAAGCACTGGAAAATCTGCTGGGTATGCTGGGCGGCGGTCTGAATGGCGGTGCCGCCTTGACGCCGGACGGGAACCTTTCGCTGATTGACGATATTGGCAGCCCGACCGCCAGCGGCAAGCAGTTTATTACAGTGGAAACGAAGAACGGCAATGTGTTCTATCTCATTATCGACCGTGACGACGAGGGCGAGGAAACCGTGCATTTTCTGAACCAGGTGGATGAAGCCGATCTCATGGCACTCACGGAGGACGGAGAAAAGGCGGAAACGCCTATTGTCTGCACCTGTACGGAGAAGTGCCAGGCCGGAGCGGTCAATACCGCTTGCCCGGTCTGCGTAAAAAACCTTAGTGAATGTGTTGGCACAGAACAGAAAGCTGCGGAGCCCACCGAACCGGAGAATCTGGAACCCGAAAAGAAAAGCAATACCGGGGCGATCCTGGCGGTGCTGCTGATCCTTGCAGCCGGAGGCGGCGCGGCGGTCTATTTCCTGGTTCTGAAACCGAAGCAGGGCAAGAAAGTTACCGCTGATCTGGATGATTTCGACCTGGAGGATGAAGAAGAATATCTGACTGAGGACGAGGAAACGGAGGAAAAGAATGAGTAAACTGATTATCGCAGAAAAACCGAGTGTGGCAAAATCTATCGCATCGGCCCTGGGTGCTTCATCCAGGGCCGATGGCTTTTATGAGGGCAACGGCCTTCTCGTATCCTGGTGCGTGGGACACCTGGTATCCCCGATGGATGCGGGCGGCTATGACGAGAATTTCAAGAAATGGCGCTATGATGATCTTCCCATTCTGCCGGAGTCGTTCCGCTATGTGCTGGCACCAGGCAAGGAGGATGCTTTTGAAAATCTCCGTGCCCTGATGAACCGCCCCGATGTGGATACCATTGTCAATGCCTGTGATGCCGGGCGTGAAGGTGAGCTGATCTTCCGGCTGGTGTATGAAATGGCTGGATGCCGCAAGCCAATTCTTCGTCTCTGGATTTCTTCGATGGAGGACAGCGCTATCCGAGAGGGCTTTTCTGACCTGCGCCCCGGCGCCGATTATGAAGCCCTGTATCAATCTGCCCTCTGCCGCCAGAAAGCGGATTGGCTGGTGGGGATCAACGCCACGCGCCTTTTCTCCGTTCTCTATCACCGTACCCTGAATGTGGGCCGTGTTCAGACCCCCACACTGGCAATGCTGGCGGAGCGTGACGCGAAGATCACGCTGTTCCACAAGGAAAAATATCATCTGCTGCGCTTGGTGCTGGATGGAGCCGAGGCGGTGTCGGAGAAGTTCACCGATCCGGCGGAGGCGGAACAGGCAGCGGCCATGTGCAAGGGTGCGGCCGTCACCTGTACCTCTGTCACGAAGGAACAGAAGAAAGAACAGCCGCCGAAGCTCTATGACCTTACCACACTCCAGAGGGATGCAAACCGTCTGTTTGGCTTTACTGCCAAGCAGACATTGGAATATACGCAGAGCCTTTATGAGAAAAAGTTAGTAACATATCCGAGAACAGACAGCCAGTACCTTTCCGATGACATGGAAGGTACTGCAAAAAATGTGATCGAAGCGATTTTCAATTCTCTGTTATTTGAGCAGAATATCATGTTCAATCCAGATATTAAAAGAATTTTGAACAGCAAGAAAGTGACGGACCACCACGCAATCATTCCTACCATGGAGATCATCAAGCAGGACTTAAAGGCAATCCCGGAGAGCGAAATGAAGATACTTTCCCTTTGTGCAAACCGTCTGCTGTGTGCGACCGGGGAGAAGCACATTTATAATTCCACAAAGGCAGTGATTACCTGCAACAATACTGTATTTAAGGTATCCGGCAAGGAAGTGTGGAAAAATGGATGGAAGGAATTTGAGGATTTCTTCAAAAATTCCTATAAAACCGCAGAGGATAAATCGGATGCAGAGGAAGAAAAGAAGCTGCCGGAGCTTCGTGAGGGCATGACGATTGCAGTGGAGCAGACAAGAGTTTCCGAGCATTTCACACAGCCGCCAAAACATTACACTGATGTGATATTTTGTGAGCGTAAGGAGTGGATAGGAATTGAAGAAAGGAGTTCAGCATGAGAAGAAAAAAAGATAAAAGCAATGGCATTACTGCTTTGTATGAAAGACTGTCTCGTGATGATGATAATGCTGGAGAGAGTAACAGTATAGTTCATCAAAAGCAAATGCTTGAAGATTATGCTATGAAACATGGTTTTACGAATCTTGTTCATTTTACCGATGATGGTTGGAGTGGAGCGACCTTTGACAGACCTTCATGGAACAGACTTGTTGAAGGTGTTAAAAACGGAGAAATCACTGCCTGTATCTGCAAAGATATGTCCAGAATCGGCAGAGACCATTTGCAAGTAGGTTTTTTCACTGACATTCTGTTTAGAGAAAAGGAAGTTCGATTTATAGCAATCAATAATGGTATTGACAGTGACCGTCAAGAAACCAGTGAGTTTGCCCCTTTTCTGAATATCATGAATGAGTGGTTTGTCAGGGACACAAGTAAGAAAATTAAAGCTGTACTGAAATCCAGAGGTTCTTCCGGCAACGCTCATACAAGTAATATCCCACCATACGGCTATTTGAAAGACCCCGAAAACCCCGACCATTGGATTATTGATGAAGAAGCTGCTGAAGTAGTCCGCAGAATTTATCGCATGACTATTGAGGGAAAAGGACCTTATCAGATAGCAAGAGAACTTTCAGAAGAAAAAATTGAAAGACCATCTTATTATCTTGGCAAAAAGGGACTTGGAAATCATGCAAGCAACTATGACAAAGAAAATCCGTATATGTGGCGAGGAAATCAGGTTACTACTCTGATTGCCCGACCAGAGTATATCGGAAAGACTGTCAACTTCAGGACATTCAAAAATTCCTATAAGGACAAAAAGACGAAAAGGGCAGATAAGGAAGATTGGGTGGTTTTTGATGATACACAAGAGCCTATTGTCGATGAAGAAACATGGCTGCTTGCTCAAAAGTTAAGACAGAATGTAAGAAAAGCAGATCCTATGGGCGAGCCTAATGTTCTGACCGGAAAGATTTACTGTGCTGATTGTGGTGCGCCGATGTATAATCACAGGCAGCGGAAAGGGCGAGAAAGAATATACTATACTGCCAAAGGCGAAAAAAGGACAAGTTATTCCAATCCGGCAGATTGTTATGAATGTTCCACATATAATCTTGCTTATCAGAAGTATGACCGACATTGTACTTGCCACCATATTTCAACAAAAGCACTTAAAAGCATCATTCTGAAAACCATACAGGAGACTTGCCATTATGTTTCTTTGAATGAGCGGGAGTTTGTTTATTCTCTGCAAGAAGAATCGGCGATGAAAGATATTGCTGTTTCTGAAACTGTAAAAAACCGCATTGAAAGAAATCAGAAGCGAGTTCACGAACTGGATATGCTTATCAGGAAAATCTATGAAGATAATGTGATTGGAAGATTGCCGGACAGACTTTTTCAGAGTATGCTTACTGATTATGAAAATGAGCAGAACGAGCTGAACAAGATTATTGAGACTGACACCGCTGATATGCAACGGATTATAGGCGGTCAAAATAATGTGGAGCGTTTTCTAAAGCTGGTTAAAAAGTATGAGAATATTACAGAACTTACTCCTGCCATGATAAATGAATTTATAGACAAAATACTGGTTCACGAGCCACAGGGAAAAGGTGCAGACCGCACCACAGAGGTGGAGATATATCTTAACTATGTCGGGCAATTTCAAGTACCTGTGGAGCAGCATGAACCAACAGAGGAAGAAAGGATTGCTGCTGAAAAAGAGGCGGAACGACTTCGCAGAAAACGAGAATCCAATCGTAAGTATATGAAAAAGATTCGTGAGAAATCAAAAGAATTTGCGGAGCATGAGCGTATAGCAGAAGAAAAAAGTTCTGATAGCAATGTGTGTGTTGAACAGAACGTCACAAGCAAATCAAATCGGCAAAAAGTGAAAGGAGAAAAAATAGCATGACAGAATTGAAATCACGAATCCATGACAAAAGCAACGGTCTGGACTATGTTCTTGTGGGCGATTACTATGTGCCGGACTTGAAGCTACCGGAGGAACACCGCCCTATCGGTATGTGGGGCAGACTGCACAGGACATATTTGGAGCAGTACCGCCCTGCAAGGTTCTCTGCCCTCTGTTTATCCGGCGAACTGCATACTTACCTTGCTGACCTGGACGAACAGGCAACGGAAAGGTGCAGCCTTATCATTGAGCAGATGAAACAAGCCGAGGGCGTGACCGAAACCATGAAAGCAGACAATCAGATGTTGTGGGTACAGTCCATGAACTCTATCCGTAACCGAGCCGAAGAAATCATCAGACAGGAAATGATTTACTGCTGATTTTATCAAGTCCAAAACCAACAAATTTGTATCGTAAACGAAGCGACAGGTATTTCCTTATGAAGTGTCTGTCGCTTTTCATTTATCAAACTTTAAGGAGGAAAACACAATGAAGATGAACCGGAATGAAATGGAAGCCCTTTATGCCTTTGGCTGTCCGAACCTGAAAGCAACTGTCGAGCGTTTGCGTATGGTAGCTGCCCTTGCACCCGATCCAGTGGCGAAGAAGCTGTTTTATATGCTTTCCGTCAAGCTGAGTGCTGAGGGTGTTGAAAGGTGGTATCGCTGCTTTTACTGCAAGCTGCGTGTGTTGAAAAACCATAGGGAGGGCTGCTATGACGAGACTGACGAAGATTGAGAAAGAAACAATCGTTCTCTTTAATGAGGGCGAGGACAAGGCAAATATCTACACCCACAACGCCGGATTGAAAAAGAGGTTGGCTGCTTTTGCTAAGAAGTACCCTGACCTTTGCCGACTGGAAAAATCCAATGTTCAAGGCGGTGTTTCTTATGAGCTGGCAAAGTCCCGTCTGTCTATCCGTTTCCTGCCGCCTTACAGTGAGGAACGCAGACAGAAAGCCAGCGAATATGCGAAAAAGCATGGGCTGAACAGCCAGCAGGGATAATGTGATAATCAGGGCTGATATGCGGTTAAAATGTCAGGTGCAGACCTGATGTTTTGACCGTTGCCTATCGCCTGTGAGGAAAGTATCGGGGACTATGGATTTTGCAGAAATGTGCGTTACAAGGCTTGAACAGGAACTCTGTACACAAAATTTTTTCTTCCATTCTTTAAGTTGATGAAGTATAATGAGATATGAAAAATTGAGGTTTTTAATACTCGATTTCAAACAATCATTTTTATATATCTGGGACTATGGAGGGCAAAATGAATGATTTTTTACGAATGTGTTTTAATATAATTACACAAATAGGTCCCTATTTAGTTGTACTTCTTCTTTTGAAATATCTTGTAAATCTTCAACAAAAGAGAGCTAAAGAACGAGAGGAAGAACAGAAAAAGGGAATAATTAGAACGCATTATACAATAAAAACAGAGAAATTCCTTGTCGTGGCATTTATCGTAGGTACAATATTTTTTGCTTGTTGTACGGCTATGAGTCTTAGGGAAAAAGAAGATATGTTTGTCATTTGTATATTTGGAATATTTTTTTTAGTAGGCATAAGCGGAATAGTCAATATGGTAATGTGGAAACTGGAAGTGAACGGAGATGAAATCACATGGCGTTCAACTTTTGGCAGAAAGAGAACTTTTCACTTTGAAGACATTACCTATTGCGAGAGAAAGAAAGGTTCTATGCGTGTATATGTAAATGGAGAAAAATTATTTACCATTGATAGTAATATTGACAAAGAAGAATTTATGGAAGATATAGAGAGAAGAAGAATCCCTGTAAAATCTTACTGGACAAATCAGCATAAGAAGAATCGTAAATGACATAGATTTTATAACAGTACGATGTTAGACAACTGAATATGACCGTCAAGGTCAGATGAAGAAACCGATGTATTGAGCGTAAAGCGATCATGCGTCGGTTTTTCTTATTTCATGAGCTGACAGAATTCCGACTGTATATCGCCTGTGAGGAAAGTATCGGAGACTATGGATTTTGCGGAAATGTGCGTTATAGGTAAGTAAAAAACTACTTGATAGAGCGTGAATTGAATTGTTCATATCGGTATGATATAATTTACTGAAATGAAGCAAGAAGGTGGACTTTTGTATGAAAAAATTTTTGAAAATATTGCTAATCATTGTAGGAATAGTTTTTTTGATTTTTGCAGCGCTGATATGTATTGGACTGTTTGTTGATTATGATGACCATATTGAAAATGGTCGCTATACTTATGTTCCGGAAGATGACAATAAAGACAATGCATATGTCGAATTCAATTTGAGTGATTACGATAAAAAGGATTCTGAACTCATATATTATAGTTCTGTCGAAGAAGCTATTTTGAATTCTCCTTTGAATGCTGAAAATGAAGAATTTTCTGTTCCAGAAGATTTTCTTAATCATGTTGATGAAATATTGCATATATGGAATGGCAAACAGTATGATACTATTTTCTATCGGGCAGGAAGTGATAACGATCCCGTTCAAGGTTTTGTGATTGCACGCTGCAAAAAAAAGATAGAAAATGAAAGTACACAATATGCGTTTGTAAATGCTACACCAGCTACCACTACACCAGATACCACTTATGGGGGAGACTTCAAAAAATTTATCCATTTATCTTTAACAATAAGTGATATTCAACAAGACTTAAATCCAAATTATCCAGATACCAGATTCGTTTTTGGCTATGCACATGATAAAGAAATTTACTCATTAGAAGTAGAGGGTCAAAAGCCAGATGGAATTATAGAATATGAAGAATATGGTAGAACGATGTATATGTGGTATTATAACGATTTGGAAAGCAATAAAAGAGGCGATTGTCTGAGCTACTCAGTAGATGTGCCAGAATAATTTTTCAAATTGGCTAATCTGCCACAACTGAATATGACCGTTAAGGTCAGATGAAGAAACCGATGTATTGAGCGTAAAGCGATCATGCGTCGGTTTTTCTTTTTGCAAAATAGTCCGGTGGACTGTTTTGTAAAACCGAAGGAACTGACAGAGCTTGGGACGGGGCGAAGTCAGTTTGTTCGGGCGGGAGTACAGAGGGTGCAACCCTTTGTGCATGGGTACAGGGAATGCAATACCCCTGTGCAGGTCAAGGGCGGCAGCCTTGCCCAGTTAAGTGGCGTTTCGCCACTTAGTACTGGGTATTACTTGACGCAGAAAGCCGCAAGGAATCAGCTTCGCTGCCCTTCTCCCCTGTCGGGGAAATCAAAAAGAAAAGGAGGAACTCATGTGAAATTAACAAGGCACAATGGACGAGCTGGAAAGAATGGCGTTTATAATCCGAAGCACAATGACCGCAGTTTTGACATTGCCAACAGCGAACACATTGACGAAGAACGAGCCAAACAAAATCTCTATTGGGACTGTTACAATGGCTTCCGCAATTTCAAAAATCCCGATAAGGAAAATGAGCTGTCTGCCACTTTTGAAGATGTGGAACAGCTTTTTTATCGTCAGCGGTATCGTGATTTTGTAACCGGACAGAACGAAAGAAATGTGAAGAACCGACACCCTGAAAGGAATAAGGAAACCGGTGATTTGCTCAAAAGCAAAAAGACCTGTCCAGAGGAAACGGTCTATCAGATTGGAACACTTGATAATCATGTTCCACCGGAACTGCTCATTGAGATTGTCACAGAATTTATGGAAATCGTAAATGAGCGTTTCGGCTCTCATGTCCATATCCTGAATTGGGCGCTGCACTTGGATGAAAGCACCCCTCATATTCACGAGCGTCATGTGTTCGACTGTGAAAATCAATATGGGGAGATTGCCCCACAACAGGAAAAGGCTTTGGAAGCACTGGGGTTTGAACTGCCGGAACCGGAGAAGCCAGTCGGAAGAAAAAACAACCGCAAGATGACTTTCGATTCAGCTTGCCGAGTGCTGCTGTTTGATGTGGCGAAAAAGCATGGCTTACAACTGGAAGAAGAACCGGAATATGGTGGTCGTGCATATCTGGAAAAACAGGACTATATTCTTTTCAAGCAAAAGGAGCAACTGGCAGCACAGGAGCAAAAGTTGGAAGAACTCACGATGAAGATTGAAGATGTGGAAGCTCTGGTGGACGAGGTTGCCGATATTGCCTATGACAAGGCGGTTGAGGTCGTTGCTGATACTGTAAAACTGGAAACGCACAAGGAGGATATTAAGCTGGTGGAGCAGTCTAAAGCGTGGGTTCTCTCCCCTGAGCGTAAGGCTTCAAAGAAAGAAGTTGAGTATGCAGTGAAACGATTGGATGGCGTGATTGCCAGAATCACAAACGCTATGAAATCAACCATTCAGAAAATCCAAACCACGCTGATGAAACCGGAGGTCAAAAAAGCCGGAACGGAGCAAATCAAGAAGAAAGCCAAAAGTTCCATTATAGAGCAGTTGAGCCGCAAGAAGAAGGAAATGGCAGAGCGTGAAGTCAGCCGGACAATTCCGGCGAAAAGCAAAAAACAGGATATGGAACTCTAAGGCACTTGCTGTTTTCACTTTGAAAATGACAGGTGCTTTTGCTTTAGGGAGCAAGAAAATATCTTCCATTCTTTAGGTTGATGAAGTATAATGGAGATACACTATTTGAGAATCTTAAAGAGGTAACGGCTATCATGAAAAAATTATTAACATTGGTGTTACTTGTTTCACTATGCTTAGGCGGTTGTGCATTAGGGAACAATGTATCGGATATATTAAAGATATGTTAAAAGATTTTTGGCCAATAGAAAACAGTGATGATTGGATAATGTCGATATTAAGCAACAATATTAAGGTCGATAAAGATGGTGAAGAAACGTTAGAAATTTGTGGAGTAATGGGATAGGAGACCAGCTATGAATATTAAAGAACTTGTACTAGTAATCAGCATTCTTTTATCCATAAGAATAGCTGAATACGCTATGAAAAAATATAAGGAACAGAAAGACGTTGAGGTAACAAAAAAGCAGAAATCCAGAAAGCAGACAAAAAAATATATAATTACAGCACCCAGCATCTTGAAAGTAGGATTACCATGCGGAATATTTTTTGGTTGTACAACTATTGCTTTTATTTTAAGTCAGATCTTCAAATGGGAATTTGTACAACAGATAGAAAATTGTTATTTTATGTTGATTTGTTTGTTGGTATCTATAGGATTTACAGTATTAGGAATTGTTCTGACATTATATGGATACATATGGAAGATAGAATATGACACACAAGAGATTATCTACCGTTCTGCATTAGGAATTACAAGGAAATATAGAATTGAAGATATTACAAGATGCGTAGGAAAGAGAAGAAATCAATATCGCTTTTATCAAGGGGAGAAAAAGATATTCCAGTATGAAATGGATGCAGAAGGAGATGTTTATGATTTACTAATTATTTTGAAAAAAAGGGGGATAGATGAAGAAGAATTGATTCCATCTACGAAAGAGCACTGCATAGTAGAGCCAATGATTATCCGGAAAATATTGCCTATCATAGGTTTCTGCATTTATACTTTTTTTACAATTGTATTATTTTTGACTCGAGATGGGAAAATTTGGATGTATCTGTTGCTGGGAGTGATAGATTTACTGTTGCTTTATTACAGCGGTGTCTATTGGTATGATCAACTGGAAGTACAAGACAAACTTTATAAGAAAGATTT
>OHSG01001264.1_pt1 | contig 10197 bp, 7 predicted proteins | sample 1578601 | NCBI WGS metagenome assembly OHSG01 (sample SAMEA3879534, study PRJEB24766) | human gut metagenome | biome: human-associated habitat; feature: feces | place: USA | collected 1985/1987
ATCGAACAGGAAAAAGTGAGAACCGCGCATCCGTTCCAGATAGATCCCCAGTACGCCGGTCAACACGGCAACGACTGTAGCCCAACAGACAGATGAATCGCTGTACCAGTCGAGCGTTTTCCCGTAAATCAGCACATAGACGATACACAGGAAAAACACACTGAACACCACCACGTTGGCAAACTTGCGGAAATTAATCGGGAAACGCTGCCCGACATAGTTGTGGTAAGGCATCGTGAAGAAAACGAGCAGTATCGAAACGAGCACCATTCCCATCATGTAGTAGTACACGTACTGCCATTCGTATTCATAAGCCAGCCATGCGGTCAGCCACGTTCCCATCTGACCGAGAATCATGAAAAACAGATAAATCATCGGCTGGCTACTGCTCTTTTCCACATCGAGCTTGTCCCAGCCCTCTTCGTCTTTCGGTTCCAGTCCCGGAGTGATGTTGCGGGTAGCCTCCATGTTGAAGGCATATTTGATAAGCGTAAACAGGTTGGTCATCATCAGCACCATCCGCACAAATCCCATCACAAGGCTACAGAGAGCCAACAGGAAAATACTGTCGGTCTTCGCACAGACATAGCTCAACAGATAGAGAATCACAAACCCTGACAGACACATCATCTTTTCGCGACGGATGCACACCAGCCGGTAGAAGAACGGAGCGAATGCAGCCATTCCGACAGAAGTGGCAAACGTGGCAAACTGGATATGTTCGGAAATGATGCCCAATCCGCCCACCATTTCTCCCACGTTGGAGGAATAGACTCCGCCCACCGTCAGAATCGTGAGGAACAGGAAGAGGAGAATCAGAATGCCGAGCGGCTTGGGCACCCAGTTATAAAACGGATAATTTTTAGGATATGAAGCCATGGTCGTTTATTCTACAATTTAGCTTTGACGACTGCCATCATGCCGGCAGCCAGTTTCTCGTTGTCTTCTTTGGAAAGGTTGGTAAAGTCGATTCTCACCGGAATACGCTGTTGGATTTTCACAAAGTTTCCGGCTGAGTTGTCGGTCGGCACAAGCGAGTATTTCGAACCGGTAGCACCGGAAACAGCTGTGATTTTACCTGTAAACTCCTTACCGCTGACTGCATCGACCGTAATCTTCACCTCCTGTCCTACTGACAGGTTCTCGATTTGCGTTTCCTTATAGTTGGCCACAATCCACTTTTGAGTATCGGGGATAATATAGGTGATAGTCTGCCCGGCATTGATGAACTGGCCTTCTTCCAGCGCACGGCGTCCGAGTTTGCCGTCGCAAGGAGCTGTCACCACCGTGTAGGAAAGGTTGAGCTTGGCCATTTCCAAAGCGGCTTCGGCACGCTGTATGGCAGCTTCCGTACTCTTGCGGCGGGTTTCCACTTCGTTCACGCCTGAACGGGCAGCCGTTTTCTGACGCTTGGTAGCGTCGAGTTTCTTTTTCGTGGCTTCGTATTCCGTTTCTATCTGTTCGAGCTGAATCGGAGTGGCGGCCTTGCGTTCCACCAGATTCTGATAGCGCTGGCGGTCCTTTTCCAGTTTCGACAGGCGGATTTCTATTTCAGCGATGGAAGCGTCGTAGACAGCCGCACTGTTCTGCGTGGTCTGCAACGTGGCATCCACAACATTTGCACCGGCAATGGCATCTTTCAGAGCGGCTTCGGCTTCCATGACACGGATGCGGTATTCGCGGTCGTCGAGAATGAGGAGCGTGTCGCCCTTATGCACATTCTGATGCTCGGTGAAACAGATTTTCTTGATGTAGCCCGAAGCCCGCAGATTGACCGGCGAAATGTACTGTTCGATTTGAGCGTCGTTGCTCACTTCCGTACTTTTGTAGTCGAAGAAAAGCAGCGCCACCTCAATCAGTCCTGCAACGATGATGGCTACACCGCACAGGCTGACCACAATTTGCCAGCGGCGCAGTTTCTTGAGTTTCCGAGTCTTTTCTTCGCGAGAGTTAGTTGTATTGCTTGTGTTGTTTGAAGTATTGTTTGAAGTTTCCATTGTCTTTCTGTTGTTTATATAGTTTCCGTTGTTTGATTTATTTGCTTAGCATGTCGAGCCGACCGGTCAGTTTCAAAAGTGAAAGGTTGGTCAGACGATAGTTGTAGTGTGCGCTGATATAGTTGTTCTGCGCTTCGCTCATCCGCATTTCATCCTGAAGCACCTCGGTCATCGAAGCGATGCCTTCCTTATAACGGTCGGAGGTGACGGCATAGACATCTTCGGCAAGCAGGTAATTGTCCTTCTGCTTCTTGAAATTCCGCTGATTGTTGCGGAGGTCGTTGGTGGCGTTGGCATATTGGGTTTCCATATTCTTGCGGGTATTCTCCTGCGTCAGTTGCAGGTTCAGGATATCCACTTTCGCCTTCTGCGTTTTATGCCGTTTGTCGAGTCCGTCGAATATTGGAATCCGCAACGAAATGCCCAGTCCGTAGGAATTGTACCACTTGGCCGACGGATGCGACTGAAACCAATAGCGGGCCTTGTCGGTATAGGCACTGGTGGAGAAATTTCCCATAAGGACCAGCGAGGGCAGATAGCCGTCGCGAATCATGCGTTTCTGCTGTTCGGCCATTTCCAGTTGGGATTCGAGCAGGCGGAATTCATAAAGATTGTCGGAAAGTCCGGTGAGCTCCACTTCAAGAATACTTTCCGTGTCGACCGGTTCGAGGGCGATTTCCGCATCTGCCGGATAGTCGATGACGTATTTCAGCAAATTCAGTTGCTGCGTAAGCATGGCGCAGGCATTGTCGTACTGCACCTGCATGTTTTCCAAATTGATGCTCACCCGCTTCACGTCCACCTCCATCGCCATCCCGTTGTCGTAGAAAGCCTCCGTAATGCCCTTCAGTTCTTCCAGACGGGCGATGTTGGCCTTTATCAGACTGATTTGCTCGGCGGAAGCCTGCCCCAGATAATACATCTTGCTGATTTCTACCGTCAGGTCCTCTTTTGCCTTTTCGTAACTCAGACGGCTGATTTCTTCCATCGTGCGGGCTATCGAAACGGAAGTATAGACAGTTTGGTTGTAAAGCGGCATCTGCAACTGGAATCCGGCGTTGGCGCCATATTGCAACGTCTTCGTCACGTTGTAGGGATTTCCGTAGGCAGAACCGTCGGTCACCGATACGGGCGGCTCAAAATTATCGTTGAAATTTGCAAAGGCATTGATTTGCGGAATCAGTTTCGAACGGTTTTCCGAAATCGTAAGCCGGTTCTTTTCTATTTCATTTTTCCGGGTCTGCAACGTGAGGTTGTTTTCTACCCCTATTTTGATGCAATCGCTCAGCGACAGAACCGTTTGTGCGTTTCCATTCATGAAAAGCAAACCTAAAAACGTAAATATAGACAGTTTCTTAATCATACTTATTGTTTTTTTATCCGCCACAAAATTAGATACTTATATCCGATACTTTCTATTCACATCCACTTCAACGATGTTCACATTTTCCTTTTCTTCACAAAATTCGCCACTTCGCGGCCCGCAACACCCCCATAACCCTTTTTAAAGCCGGAAATGAACCGCATTTTTTGGTTTTCTCGTTTTATTGCCTAACTTTGTAGTTCATGTGTTTGTAAAAAAGATTGTTGAATCAATGACGGCAGACAAGGTTGTTGCTCTATTTTTCTCGTGACACATTCCACCGTGCCTAATGTTTGCCTTCAATAACATTAATAGAAGTATATATGCCCAACATATCTGTTCGCGGAAACGAAATGCCGGCTTCGCCGATCCGCAAACTGGCTCCACTCTCCGATGCTGCCAAAGCCCGCGGCATCAAGGTGTATCACCTCAACATCGGACAGCCCGACGTGCCCACGCCGCAGGTCGGCCTCGACGCACTGCGCCACATCGACCGCACGGTGCTCGAATACAGCCCCAGCGACGGTTACCGCTCGCTGCGCGAGAAGTTGGTCGAATACTACGCCCAGTACCAAATCAAGCTCACGCCCGACGAAATCATCGTCACTACGGGCGGCTCCGAGGCCGTGCTCTTCGCCTTCATGTCGTGCCTCAATCCGGGCGACGAGATTATCGTCCCCGAGCCGGCCTATGCCAACTACATGGCCTTCGCCATCTCGGCCGGTGCGGTCATCCGCCCCGTCGTCTCGACCATCGAGCAGGGCTTCGCGCTGCCCGACATCACCGAATTCGAGCGGCTTATCAACGAACGCACGCGCGGCATCCTGATTTGCAACCCCAACAACCCCACCGGATACCTCTACACGCGTAAGGAGATGGACCGCATCCGCGACCTGGTCAAACGCTACGACCTCTTCCTCTTCTCGGACGAGGTCTACCGCGAATTCATCTACACGGGTTCGCCCTACATCTCGGCCTGCCATCTGGAGGGCATCGAGGAGCATGTCGTGCTGATTGACTCCGTCTCGAAGCGCTACTCCGAGTGCGGCATCCGCATCGGCGCCCTCATCACCAAGAACCGCCGGCTGCGCGACGCGGTGATGAAGTTCTGCCAGGCGCGTCTCTCGCCTCCGCTGCTGGGACAGATTGTCGCCGAGGCCTCCATCGACGCCCCGCGCTCCTACAGCGCCGAGGTCTACGAGGAGTACATCGAGCGCCGCAAGTGCCTCATCGACGGACTCAACCGCATTCCGGGCGTCTACTCGCCCATCCCCATGGGAGCCTTCTACACGGTGGCCCGCCTGCCGGTCGAGAACAGCGACGACTTCTGCGCCTGGTGCCTGAGCGACTTCAGCTACGAGGGCGAGACCGTCATGATGGCCCCCGCCTCGGGCTTCTACTCCGACCCTGCCTACGGCCGCAACGAGGTGCGCATCGCCTATGTGCTCAACAAGCGAGACCTGACGCGCGCCCTCTTCCTGCTCGAAAAGGCGCTCGAGGCCTACAACAGCCGCAAATAGAGACTCCACGGCAAAACGCCCGCCGCAGCCCGAAAGCCCCTCCGGAGTCCTTCCCCGCGCAAGGCCGCACCTCGTGTGCGGCCTTGTCGCATCACAGACCCGACATACCGGCCAAAGTTCTACCGTTTATTCCAATTTTTGAGACTTTCCGACCAATTCCTTTGCGCCACACGGATAGTTTTCCTACCTTTGCCCCGCTTTTGCGTGCCGCCGGACGGCACGCCGAATATTAACCAAACCAATACGTCATGAAAAAAATCCTCCTCCTTCTGGCCGCCGCTGCGGCAACGCTCACGGCCTCGGCCGAAGGATATCAGGTAAACAACCTCTCCTCGAAACAGAACGGTATGGGACACGTCGGTACGGCCATGAAGCTCAACTCCGAATCGGTGTGGTTCAACCCTGCCGCCGCCGCATTCCAGGACTCGAAGTTCGACTTCTCGGTCGGCATCACGGGCATCGCCTCGAAAGCCACCTACACCTCGCTGCCCGACTACACGGGAGCAACTCCCCAGAAACACTTCACGTCGGACAACAAAATCTCGACGCCGCTCTACGCCTACTTCAACTACAAGCCCCTCGACTGGATGTCGGTCGGTCTGGCCTTCAACACCCCCTTCGGCTCGTCGATGAACTGGGGCGACAACTGGGCTGGCGCACACCTGATTCAGTCCATCAACCTCTCGGCCTACAACATCCAGCCGACGGTCGGCTTCCGCATCGGCAAGCATCTTTCGATTGGTGCCGGTCTGATGATGACCTGGGGCAAGTTCGACCTTTCGCGCTCGCTGCTTCCCATCGGGGCCGACAACATCCAGAACCAGGCGCTCATCGGTGCCCTGCAGACGGTCGTTCCGGGCATGCCCAACATCTTCGAGCTGGCCGGTGACCGCAGCCTCATGTCGCTCGCGCTCGAGGGCAACGCCAAGATGGCCGTCGGCGTCAATGCCGGCATCATGTGGGACATCAACGAGCAGTGGTCGCTCGGTTTCACCTACCGTTCGAAGCTGCGCATGAAGGTCGATTCGGGCAAAATCGACCTGAAGACCATCGACGACCCCACCATCCAGCAGGTCATCGCACAGTTGCTTCCGACCGTAGGCCTTGACCCCACGAAGCTCACCTCGGCCGTCGTGAAGACCGAGCTGCCGCTGCCCGCCTCGCTGACGTGGGGTGTCAGCTTCCGCCCGACGCCCAAGTGGGAGTTCGCCGTTGACCTGCAGTATGTGCTCTGGAGCGCCTACGACAAACTCGACGTACGGATTCTCAATCCGGAGGACAACACCCCCGTGCTGTCGATTCCTGTCAGCGAGAAGAACTACTCCAACACGCTGGCGGTCCGCATCGGCGGCCAGTACCACGTCTGCGACTTCCTGACGGCCCGCATGGGTATGTATGTCGACGAGAGCCCCGTGAGCAGCGACTACCTCAATCCCGAGACCCCCTCGATGACCAAGCTGGCCTACACGGCCGGTCTGACGCTGCGTCCGACGCGCTGGCTCGACATCGACCTGGCCTACGGCTACGTCAACTCGGCCGACCCCGAGCGTACGGGCTCCTACCCCTACACCAATTCGGTGCTCGAACTGGTCAAGCAGAAGCTGGGCGCGGCAGGAGCGACGCTGCCCGACTCGACGACCGACTTCTCGGGCAACTACACGGCCCGTGCCCACACATTCTCGCTCGGTCTGAACTTCCGTTTCTGAAACCCGGAATATTTTACTATCTTTGCGGTGCGTCTCTCCCCCGTGCGGGAGGCACGCACCGCTATCTTTTTGCAGGGCCTCATAGTTCAAGGGATAGAACGAGGGTTTCCTAAACCCTAAATTCGCGTTCGAGTCGCGGTGGGGCTACACTCTGCGGCCGGAGGTTCCATCAGCGCGATGGGAACCTCAGGCCGCACCGTTTTCCCGGCCCCGGCGAATGACCTGCAGCCGCCCGACAAAAATATCGGGCGAAGAGGGCTTTTTACACCCTCCTTTGCGTATCTTTGCAGCCGGATAACACGATACGATATGGAATCGCTCAAAGAGTTGTACAAAATCGGGAGCGGCCCCTCGAGCAGCCACACGATGGGGCCCAAGAAGGCCGCCGAGCAGTTCGCCGCACGCGGCAACCGGGCAGACGCCTTCCGCGTAACGCTCTACGGCTCGCTGGCCGCCACGGGCAAGGGGCACCTGACCGATGTGGCCATCCTCTCGGTGCTCCAACCCATAGCCCCGACCGAGATTGTCTGGCGTCCCGAGACGGTGCTCCCCTTCCATCCCAACGGCATGCTCTTCGAGGCGCTCCGCGAAGGCTCGGTCATCGACAACTGGACGATTTTCAGCGTCGGCGGCGGAGCGCTGGCCAACGAAGAGACTGTCCGCGAGGAGCCTCGGAGCATCTACCCGCTGACCACCATTGCAGACATCAAGGAGTGGTGCTACCGCGAGGGAAAAACCTACTGGGAGTATGTCAACGACTGCGAGGGGCCCGAAATCTGGGACTACCTCGACACCATCTGGGAGCAGATGTGCCAAACCATCCAGAACGGACTCAACAACGACGGCGTGCTGCCGGGCGGGCTCAAGGTGGCGCGCAAGGCGAGCACCTACTGGGTCAAGTCGAAGAGCTATACCGACTCGCTCAAGTCGCGGGCCAAAATCTACGCCTATGCGCTGGCCACCTCCGAGGAGAATGCCGCCGGCGGTACGGTCGTCACGGCCCCGACGTGCGGTTCGAGCGGCGTGGTTCCGGCGGTGCTCTACCACCTGGCCACCTCGCGCGACTTCCTGCGCATCCGCATCCTGCGGGCGCTGGCCACGGCGGGCCTCTTCGGCAACCTGGCCAAGACGAACTCCTCCATCTCGGGCGCCGAGGTGGGCTGTCAGGGCGAGGTGGGCGTCGCCTGCGCCATGGCTGCGGCAGCAGCCTGCCAGCTCTTCGGCGGCACTCCCTCGCAGATTGAGTATGCCGCCGAGATGGGATTGGAGCATCACTTGGGATTGACTTGCGATCCTGTTTGTGGCTTGGTACAAATCCCTTGTATCGAAAGAAATGCCTATGCAGCAGCCCGAGCTCTTGATGCCAATATCTATTCTGCCTTTACAGACGGTAATCACCGTGTATCCTTTGACAAAGTGGTGGAAGTAATGAAACAGACCGGTCATGACCTTCCTTCCTTATATAAGGAAACCAGCGAAGGCGGTCTGGCAAAGGATTACGAGCCGATGGATTAATAACAGGGCAAAGACCGAGAACTGTATTTATAATACATAAGAGGGTGAATCAAAATTCGTTGCAACTATCTTTTTCAACGCTGATAATAAAAAGATAGTTCAATTTATTTCTGATACACCCTCTTATGGCATCATTACTATAAGGAGAGATAGTTCCCCTATTACAGAAAAAATCTTTTTTAATCGCTCAACTTCAAGAATCCTCCAAACTGATCGAAGTCTACTTCCAATCCATTTTCCAATGTCAGTTCATATCCCTTGCGGTTACGTTCTATCTTCACCGTTTTATGCCCGTTATAATTAGCTTTCATATACTTGGAAATAGCCTGAGGGATAAAAGTAGAAGGAACCGACTTGTTCTTGCAATCTATCTCAAGCCACTCTCCCTTTGAATTGAACTCCAATTCAATGCCATCGGCCAATTTCACATCATAGGAAGTGGTCTGAAACAAGTCCTTTTCAATCTTGATATACGCAACTTTAGTCTGGGAGAAATGTTTGCCGATCATTTCACGTGCGGCAACAGGAAGCTTATTCACATCGCGGGTCACAACATCGCCTGCCATGGCGAACTGAAGAGAGCATACCAGCATAGCCATTAAAAATAAAATCTTTCTCATAATCTAATTTATTCTTTAGTTAGTTAATGCCATACCAACAACTAACCGCCTAAAAAGATTATGACGCGAAAAATTATTCCTGTATTTTAGATTTAATTAAGGCTGTCTCCCAACATGGGAGGAAGCTCCTCCATATCCTCATTTTTAGATATGCTCATTTTTCCTTCAGGAGTAATAGTGATGGAGAAAGGAATATACAAATCTGTCTGAGGATAACTCACACTGGCAGCCAATATGATATTTTTTCCCTCACGGGTCTTCTCTTCATCAAATACCACGCCCTCCAATATAAAATGACGGAGATGATCAGCACTTACGAATCCAGAGAAACTTTGCTTGGTAAAAGTTTTGGCAAAGACCCGGCTCCCATTTTCACGGGAAATTCTAACGATGATACGATTGTCGGCAAAAATCCCCAAGTCACTTTTGACTGAAGGCAGAGAATCACTGGGAGCACGCTCTATAAACAAATTATATTTTTTTCCGCCACTGACAATATGCTGGTCAATACGTGAAACCTGCATACGCTGCAAACCTGTCACATGATCCACACTGTCTATTTGGAACATCAATTGTTCTGCATCAACGGAAGCCTCTTTCTTACCTCCGCAAGCGGTCATTACAACCAGCAAAACGACAAATAAAAAATATATCTGTTTCATCTAAATCTCGATTTCTAGGTGACAAAGTAACAAAAAGTAACGGACACTCACAAGAAAACCTCCATAAAAAGCGAAAACCGGGCAATATCACATTGGCCGGCCTTCAGAGAAAACTAAAAACTAAACTAAATTATTTATTAAGTTAGACTAAACCCAAAAGAAAAGGTTTAATCTCACTTAGAAAAAAATATTCTTTCTTTGAAAGGCATTCCTGCTACAACGCCTTCCAAAAATCCATAAAATTCTTATAAAGCCCATAGCAGACCAACTGATCTTCCTCCTCCAACTCATAATTTTCCTCAAAATGATTCTCCACCTGATGCTCCAATATCGAAATACCCAAACCGTTCAGCACTTTCTCCCCTTTTATCAATGCAATGATTTTTATATTGAATTCCGTTTCTAATGACAGATCACTCACCTTATAGCCTACAAAACAAGAAGGAAGTTTGAACTTCATCACATAATGTTCCTCGTCAATCTGAAAAGACTCCACATTGACGTGTAAATCCAACAACTGAACCAAGCTCCGTGCCGCTTCTTTCTCCGGTGTCAGAATACTATCTAAATTAAAAGCCTCAAGCACGGTCTTATGCACATCATCTACCGCACGGGCATAGATATGTTTCACTCCTTTCTTTTTCAGCAGTGCCACCACACGCACAGAAGCACCAAAATTCTCGCCGATAGCAACAATAACCACATCCACATCTTTCAGTGGCAGCACACTGAGCGATTGTTCGTCCGTAGCATCAATAATAAAAGAAGTCGCGATTTTGTCCTTCAACACATCCACACGATGCTCGTTTGTATC
>OHSG01001266.1_pt1 | contig 10178 bp, 8 predicted proteins | sample 1578601 | NCBI WGS metagenome assembly OHSG01 (sample SAMEA3879534, study PRJEB24766) | human gut metagenome | biome: human-associated habitat; feature: feces | place: USA | collected 1985/1987
AATATCCTTTCGCTTCAGAAAGTCCCGGAACCGCTGCATAGTGCATTCCTCCAGAAAATAAGTATGCTTTACAGGTGTCATGACACTTGTAAAGCATACTATAAAGTCTTCCTGTGCACTTGTCAACTAAATTAAACTTCTGTCAATCGTCCAGCAGCAGGCCGGCCGCTTTCAGCGTGGCGCAGGCGCGCTCGCAGGCGGCCGCGTCCGGGCAGCGCAGCGTGTGCAGATGGATGCCGCCGGTGAGCATGCTCAGCGGGGCGGCGTCGTGCGCCTGCACGCGCGCGAGAAACTGCTCCACATCGTAGCGGCTGCTGATCTGCAGTTGGCCGGTGAGCTGGCCGTAGATGGGGTGGTCGACGATGACGTCGATGACCGTACAGCCGTTGTCGACGATGGTGTTGAGCTCAGCTTCCATCTGCTGCGGCGTGTGCTTCACCGCGATCCGGCGGAGAAGGCCGCGCGTCTCCTTCGGTGTCACGTAGCCGCGCGGGGTCGCAAGGATCTCCTCGCCGGAGGAACGCAGAAGCGCGATGTCACCCACGATGATCTGCCGGGAAACGGAGAATTTCTCCGCCAGCGCAGAGGCGCTGATGGGCGCGTCCGACGCGCGCAGCACATCGGCAATGGCTTTTCGCCGCTCGTCAGAATGCATGCTTCCTTCCCCCTTTTTTCGCCCAAGCAGGGCAAATTCCGATTCCGTTCCGGATAATTTTTATTTTCAATTACTCTTTGTTGTCAGTTTTCGACCATTTAGTACTCAAAACAGCTGCCGCCGACAAACTCGCGCACGATGGAGTCGCGCGGCACATAGTCGGTTCTGAGCGGCGGCACGGAGTTGACAACGTCGAAGAGGTCGCTCAGCCCGTGCTCGGCGATGAAGGCATCGTCCAGCTGGCTGTAGAACTCCGGAATGTCCTTGAGGTAACGCGCGAGGATGCACGGCTCGTAGTCGTGGAACGTGTCGATGTGAATGCTCGCGTTGGGCTTATTGGGCATGATGTAGTTCTGCTCGCCGCGATCGACGCTCTCGGCGCGCTCGACCGTCTGGCGCAGGGAATGTCCGCGGCCCTGATAGTCGCGGATCATGCGGCGCGCCACGCGCAGCTGCTCGGGGCGGACGATGCGATCCTTCTCGGTGATGATGCGCGTGCGCGGGGCAACGTAAACGCCCGTAGCCTCGTTCTTGAGCTCATCGAAGATGAGCGGATTGAGCATGTGGATCCCCTCGGCGATGATGATGGCGTCCTTATCGCCCTGCATGGGCTTGTAGCCGCCGACGATGCCGTCCTTGAAGTTGTAGACCGGCAGCTTGACCAGCTCACCGTCCATCAGGCGGTGAATATCGTCGATGAGCCACTGGCGGTTCACGCAGTAGGGCGACTCCCAGTCGCTCGCCTCGGGCGGGCGCTGATCGAGTGGCAGGAAGAAATTGTCCATGCTGAGCATGCACACCTTCACGCCGAGATTTTCAAGGTATTCGCGCAGGCGCATGGCCGTCGTCGTCTTGCCCGAGCCGCTCGGCCCCGTCAGGCAGACGATAGGCTTCTGGCTCTTGTTCATCAAAATGCTCGCTGCGGCGGAGCTGATCTTATCGTGGAAGACCTCCTCGCAGCGCAGAACAAAGCGGGTATCGTCCCGCATGTTGGTCACAATGTTTTCAATATCGATCACACGCATGGCATGACATCTCCTTATTTCGCAGATTTAGAGCGCCGCCATCTTCACGGCCGTTTCGAGCGCGATCTTCATCATGGCGGTGAAGCTTGTCTGCCGCTGCTCGGGCGAAAGCTCCTCGCCGGTGACGATGTTGTCCGAAATGGAGCAGATGGAAAGGCCTCGCTTTTTCGTATAGGCGGCGTTGCAGTAGAGGGCGGCAGCCTCCATCTCGATGGCGAGCACGCCCATCTCCGCCCACTTGAGGGACGAGGCGGAGGCGTCGTAGAACGTGTCGGACGAATAGAGGTTGCCGACAGGCATATTGACGCCGAGCTCCTTTGCCGACTGCACGGCAGCGGAGAGCAGCGCAAAGTCCGCGATGGGCGCGAATGTACCGCCGAGACCGTACTGCGCGGCGTAATTTGAGTTGGTGCAGGCGCCCATCCCCGCGACCACATCGCCGAGCGTCAGCTCTTTCTGGATCGCGCCCGCCGAGCCGACGCGGATGATGTTATCCACATCATACTGCGTGAACAGCTCATAGGAATAGATACCGATGGACGGCATGCCCATGCCGCTGGCCATCACGCTGACGGGCACGCCCCTGTAGCTTCCCGTGTAGCCCTGCACACCGCGGACGTTGTTGACGAGCCTCGGATTTTCAAGGAACGTTTCGGCAATGAATTTCGCGCGCAGCGGGTCGCCGGGCATCAGAACGGTTTTGGCAAAATCGCCTTTTACGGCGCTGTTGTGCGGAGTCGGCATATTGAGTCCTCTTCTTTCTTAAAACTGACCCTTGGCCTCGAGTTCCTTCACCGCCTTGACGATGCGGGAGGTGCCGAGACGGTCGGCGCCGAGGTTCAGGAAGTCCTCTGCATCCTGCAAGCTGCCAATGCCGCCGGCGGCCTTGACCTTCTTGCCGTTCGTCATATGCTTCACCATGAGGGCAACGTCCTCGCGGGTCGCCCCGCCGCCGGCAAAGCCCGTGGAGGTCTTGATGTAGTCTGCGTGAGAGGCAGAGACGACCTCGCAGAGCTTGATCTTCTCCTCTTCGGTGAGAAGGCAGGTCTCGATGATGACCTTTAAGATGTTGCCGTGGCAGGAGATCTTCACGGAGTTGATCTCCTGGAGGATCTTGTCGTACTGACCCTCCTTGACCCAGCCAAGGTTGATGACCATGTCGATCTCGGTTGCGCCGTCGGCGACGGCGGACTCGGCCTCCATGCACTTGATGCCGCTGGGCGTGTAGCCGTTGGGGAAGCCGATGACCGTGCAGATGGGCAGCTGGCCGAAGCCATAGTGCTGCTGCTCGGCGACGTAGTGCGCGGCGTGATTCACATAGGTCTGCGGGATGCAGACGCTCGCGCAGCCGTATTTGATGCCGTCGTCACAGATCTCCTTGATCTCCTCCCACGTTGCCGTCTGTTTGAGGAGGGTGTGGTCTACGTGCTTGAGAATTTCCTTAACGTCCATTGTTATCTTCTTCCTTTCTGTTCTTGAAGGCGAATTCTGTATGAAAAACAAGTTATTTTATCATGCGTTTGCCGCTTTGTCTATGCAGCGGTGCGAAATGCCTTACAGCGCGCCGCCGTAATACTCCGTCATCACGCGCACGAGGAATTCATAGTCCTGCACGCCCGCCGTCTCCCAGCTTGAGTGCATCGCGAGCTGGGGCAGGCCGATGTCCACGGTGCTCACCGGCACGAGCGTATCGGAGATGGAGCCGAGCGTCGAGCCGCCGGGCAGGTCGGAGCGGTTGGACATGACCTGCACGGGAATGCCCGCGCGCTCGCACACGCTGCGGAAAACAGCGCAGGAGCGGCCGTCGGTCGCATAGCGCTGGTTGGCGTTGAACTTGATGACGACGCCCTCGTTCATGTAGGGGCAGTTGTCGGGGTCGGCGTATTCGCCGTGGTTGGGGTGCTGGGCGTGCGCATTGTCCGCCGAGACGAGGAAGCTGCGCGCGAGCATCATCTGGAAGTCCTGCTCGTCCTTGCCAAGGCAAAGAGCGATGCGGCGCAGCGTATCGCGCAGGAAGGTAGAACCCGCGCCCTGCTTGGTCGAAGAGCCGACCTCTTCATTATCGAAAATGCAGCAGACAGCGATGTTCCCGCTCTCCTTTGCCGCAAGGAAGCCGGAAAGGCAGCCGCAGGCGCACTCCAGATCGTCGAGCTTGGGCGAGAGGATATATTCCTCGTTCTCGCCGAGCAGCGTCCCTTCGCCGCGGCAGTAGAGGAAGAGGTCGCTGCCGAGGATGTCGCTCTCTGCAACGCCTGCAGCCTTGGCGACGATGGGCAGGATACCGCCGCTTTCCTTCCCGCCGAGCAGCGGCAGCGTATCGACATTCGCCATGTACTTCATGCCGTCGTTCACCGTGCGGTTCATGTGGATAGCAACATTGGGGATCACAAGAAGATCGCGGTCAACGTTCACGAGCTTTTCCGCGATCCCGCCGTTTTCACGCACAAAAATCCTGCCCGCGACGGAGAGCGGACGGTCGAACCACGTCGACATCAGCATACCGCCGTATTTTTCGGTGGAGAGCTGGACATAGTGCGCGCTGCGGCGGTCGGGGTGCTCCTTGAGGCGGAAGGTCGGCGAATCGGAATGCGCCGCCGCCATCGCAAAGCCGCCTGTGAGCGCTTCCGGCACGCGGAAGGCAACGGTGCTCGAGCCGTTGCGGCAGACAAAATACTTTCCGCCCGGCTTCACGTTCCACTTCTCGCGCTCGGAAAGCTCATGGTAGCCCTCCGAAAGAAGTTTCTGTCGAATGTTCTCGGTCACATGATAGCAGGTGGGGCTATTTTTAATGAAGTGCAGCAATTCCTTTGCCGGCATACCGCTCATAGTATTTTCCTCCGCATTTGTAATCTGATTTTATGAGTATACCACACCGCGCTTTCGACCGCAAGGCGGCACTTTGCAGCTCCTGCGCAAAAAATATTGCTTTCTTCTGTTTTCCGGCGGCCGCCGTTTTTTTGTTGCTTATTTCCCGTGCACGACGTATAATCAGCATACACTCCGTCCGTACTGAACGCAAAGCGCATCGGCTTTCCTGCGTTTTTCCGGAGCGCGATCGCGCGATCCGGTTTTGTTTGCACCTCTCATTCAAAGGAGGATACCATTTTTATGAACCACGTTCTCTCGCCCGCGCCGCAGCCGAAGGCCAAGCTCTGGACGCGGGATTTTACCATCATCACGCTTGGCAGCGTGATCTCGATGCTGGGCAACTCGATGTCCGGCTTTGCCCTGAGCCTTCTTGTGCTGGACTACACCGGCTCGAACCTGCTCTACGCCATCTACGTTGCGACCTTCACGCTGCCGCAGGTCGTTATGCCGATCTTCTCGGGCGCGATCCTCGACCGCTTTTCCCGCAAAAAGACCATTTACACGCTGGACTTCATCTCCTCCGGCGTTTATGCCGTTTCCGCGCTCATTCTGGGCCAAGGCTGGTTCAGCTTTCCGGTGCTTGCGGTGTTCTGCTTCATCATCGGCTCGATCAACAGCATCTACTTTGTCGCCTACGACAGCTTCTATCCCCTGCTGATCTCCGAGGGGAACTACTCCAAGGCGTATTCCATCGCAAGCGTTCTCGAAACGCTCTCGGCGCTCATCATTCCGATCGCGACGTATTTCTATAATCTCTTCGGCATTGCGCCGCTGCTCGGCATCAATGCGCTGTGCTTCTTCCTCGCTGCCTCGGCCGAGACGCAGATCCGCGCCGAAGAGCATTACATCGAAAAACAGCGCGCCGCGCTCGCGCTCGAAGAGCAGCACTCCTCGGGCCGCCGCCTGCTGCGCGACATCAAGGAGGGCTTCCGCTACCTTCTGAGCGAGAAGGGTCTTCTCTGCGTTGCGATCTACTTTGCGGTCAGCTCGCTTGCCAATGGCGCGTCGAGCGTCATCACGCTGCCGTATTTCAAATCGACCTTTGAAAACGGCGAATACATCTATATGCTCGTCTGGGGCATGGCGATCTTCGGCCGCGCCATCGGCGGCGGTATCCACTACAAGATGAGCCTGCCCGTGCAGAAAAAGTATTCCATCGCGCTCACGGTCTACGTCATCATTTCGCTGTGCGAGGGCTTTTACCTTTACTGCCCACTGCCGGTGATGATGGCCTCGTGCTTCCTCACGGGCATTTTGGGTGTAACGAGCTACACCATTCGCATCTCCGCCACGCAGAGCTACGTGCCGGACGAAAAAAAGGGCCGCTTCAACGGCGCGTTCAACATGCTCAACACCGTCGGCAGCTTCACGGGCAACCTGCTCGCCGGCGCGCTGACGGCCTTTCTCCCCGCGCGCGGCGTGCTGACGGGCTTCATGCTCATCGCCGTGGCGGCGGCGATCCTTGTCATCGGCGGCGGACGCAAGAGCGTCGCGGCCATCTACAACCGCCAGCAGTAAAACTTTACGATACGACACAATTAAATTTGATGGAGGCAGCAACATGAAATTTTCTGAAATGACCTACACCCGTCCCGATGCCGAGAGCACCAAGCAGCATCTCGCTGCGCTCACCGAGCAGCTCAAGGCCGCAAAGAGCTACGAGGAGGCCCGCAAGGTGTTCCTTGCCCAGCAGGAGCAGGCCAAGCACATCTCCACCGCCTCGACGCTTGCGAGCGTCCGCCACTCGATCGACACGCGCGACAGCTTCTATGATGCGGAGGAAAAGTTCTGGAACAGCTTCTTCCCCGAGCTGGAGGAATACAATCAGGCGTGGACGGCGGCAATGCTCGAAAGCCCGTTCCGCGCGGAATTTGCCGGGGAGTTCGGCGATCTGATGTTCGTCAACGCCGAGATCGCGCGCAAGACCTTCTCCCCCGAGATCATTCCCGAGATGCAGCAGGAGAACGAGCTGACGCAGGAATATGAAAAGCTGCTCGCCTCGGCGCAGATCCCCTTTGAGGGCAAGGTCTACACGCTCTCCCAGCTCTCCCCGTTCAAGACCTGCGCGGACGATGAAAAGCGCCTTGCCGCATGGAAGGCCGAGGGTCAGTGGTACAAGGACAATCAGGCAAAGTTCGACGAGCTCTACGACAAGCTCGTGAAGCTGCGCGACGCGATGGGCAAAAAGCTCGGCTACGAGGGCTACACCACGCTCGGCTACTACCGTATGTGCCGCAACTGCTACACGAAGGAAGACGTTGAAACGTTCCGCGCGGCGGTCGTGAAGTATCTCGTGCCCGTGGCCGATAAGGTCTACCGCGAGCAGGCCAAGCGCCTCGGCAAGAGCTATCCCATGAGCTTTGCTGACAACGCGCTCGAATTCCGCTCCGGCAACCCCCGTCCCGTCGGCACGCCCGATGAGATCCTCGCCCAGGGCATGAAGTTCTACAGCGAACTCTCCCCCGAGACGAAGGAATTCTTCAAAACCATGCTCGACAATGAGCTTCTTGACGTGCTCTCCACCGAGGGCAAGCAGGCGGGCGGCTACTGCACGAGCATCATGGACTATGAGGTCCCCTTCATCTTCGCCAACTTCAACGGCACGCAGCACGACGTCGAGGTCGTGACGCACGAGGCCGGTCACGCCTTTGAAGCGTGGACGAACCGCAAGCGCATTCCCGTGGATTACATCTGGCCGAGCCTTGAGGCCTGCGAGGTGCACTCGATGTCCATGGAGTTCTTTGCAGAGCCGTGGGCGGAAGGCTTCTTCGGCGGTGACGCCAAGAAGTTCCTTTACAGCCACCTCTCCGGCGCGCTGACCTTCATTCCCTATGGCACGATGGTCGACCATTTCCAGCACGTTGTGTACGAAAAGCCGGAGATGACGCCCGCCGAGCGTCACGCCGTTTGGAAGGAGCTGCTCGGCGTCTATATGCCGTGGATGAAGCTCGACGGCGAGATCCCCTTCTACTCTGAGGGCATGGGCTGGCAGCGCCAGCACCACATCTACTCGAGCCCCTTCTACTATATTGACTACTGCCTCGCCCAGACCGTGGCGCTCGAATTCTGGGCGATGATCCGCAAGGACCTCAAGAATGCCTGGCAGCACTACATGGCCTACACCGTGCAGGGCGGCAGCAAGACCTTCACCGACCTTCTCAAGAACGCAGAGCTTGAAAGTCCCTTTGACGAGAAGTGCCTGCGCGGCGTGTGCGCCGAGGCGGCCGAGGCGCTGGACGCCTTTGACCTCACCGGGATCGCCTGATGGACGAAAAGCACAAAAAGCGCGGCCGGCGCTCGCACCTCAACGACTTTCATCTCAACGTCGCAGGTGAATATGTATATGACGGCAGTGTCTTTGTCTGCCGCAGCAGCGAGGAATCGCTGCGCGGCAGCAAGCGCGCCGTATGGATCATGGCGGCGGCGCTGGCGCTCGCGGTCGTCGCGGGCGGGTGCATTCCCGCGCCGGGAATGCAGAACTGCTTTTACGTTCTGCTCCCCTACCTCGGCGAAGTGGTGGCGGCGGCAAGCGTTGTCTGGGCGCTTGCAAAGCTCGGAACGGACTGGCGCGAGGTGCGCGAGTACAACTACGAAAAAAGCGTGGCCGTTCTGCCCGTGCGAACCGTGGTCACCGCAGGTTTTGCAGCGCTCGGCATCGTGTGCGAAGGGATCTTCTTTTTCACCAATAAGCCCGCAGATAAGGCACTTTTCGCCCTTCTTTACGTTCTGCTGAAGCTGATCGTGCTGCTCTGCGCTCTCGGCGTGCGCGCTAAAATAATGCAGGCAGAATGGGACAAAATACCTAAAAAAGACAAATCCTAAAATTTTACACTGTACAATCTTCAATATTTTATGCTATAATTGAAAAAATTCTATAAGCTCATTTGCGGTGCACAGTTGTCCACAAGGGGCGCACTCCCCATTTTTCCGTGCGCGCGGCGCACGGGCATTCCTTGTGCTGCACGGGGAACTCCCCCGTTTTAGCAAAATAAAATAAAGGAGTAGATTCAATGAAAAGAACACTTGCACTGATCCTTTCTCTGGTTATGTGTCTCGGTCTTCTCGCCGGCTGCGGCGACAAGAAGGACAACCAGACCAAGGACGAGAACACGCCGCTGGTCGTCGGCTATGCCGCGTTCAACGAAAAGTTCTCTCCCTTCTTCTCGGAAACCGAGTATGACCAGGATGTCTGGGTCATGACCTCTCTCGTCCTGCTCAACAGCGACCGTCAGGGCCAGATCATCATGAACGGTATCGAGGGCGAAACGCACGCCTACAACGGCACCGACTATACCTACTATGGTCCTGCCGACTGCGAGATCGTCGAGAATGCCGATGGCACTGTCGACTACAACTTCACCATGCGTGACGACATCGTCTTCTCCGACGGCGAGAAGGTCACCATCGACGACGTCATCTTCTCCATGTACGTCCTCTGCGACCCCACCTACGATGGTAACTCCACGCTGTACGCTGTCCCCATTCAGGGCATGGCTGCTTACCGCAGCGGTATGACCACGCTCGCCAAGGCGCTCGCCGCGGCCGGCCGTGACAATGCTGATTTCACCTACTGGACCGAAGAGCAGCAGACCAAGTTCTGGGACAACTTCGATAAGGGTCTCGTTCCCTTCGCTCAGGGCATTGTCGACGCTTGCGTTGAGGCCGGTATGAACGATGAGGGCGATGTTGCCGGTGCTGCTGCCAACTGGGGCTTCGACGGCCTTGCCGCTGACGCTACCGTTGAGGACTTCGCTATGGCGATCGGCGAGCAGTACGGCTGGTCCTTCTCCGCTATGGAAAAGGAAGTCGGCAACTCCGATGCTCTTTCTGCCATGATGGACGAGGACGTCTACAACGACTATCCCACCATCGGCGTCAAGACCGGTGACTCCGCTGCCAACATCTCCGGTATCAAGAAGACCGGCGACTACAGCATGACCGTCACCCTCGATAAGGTCGACGCGACCGCCATCTATCAGCTCGGCGTGACCATCGCCCCGCTGCACTACTATGGCGATACCTCTCTCTACGATTATGACAACAACCAGTTCGGCTTCCCCAAGGGCGATCTGAGCTCCGTGCGTGCCAAGACCACCAGCCCCATGGGCGCGGGCCCCTACAAGTACATCAAGTATGAGGACGGCGTTGTCTACTTCGAGGCCAACGACAGCTACTTCCTTGGTGCTCCCAAGACCAAGTACCTCAACTTCCAGCAGTGCATGAGCGATGACGACAAGCTCAACGGCGTCATCACCGGCACCATCGATATTGCTGACCCCTCCTTCTCCAATGACACGGTTGACGCCATTGAGAAGGCCAACGGCGGCGAGCTGGACGGCGATAAGATCACGACCAACACCGTCGATAAACTCGGCTACGGCTACCTCGGCATCAGCTCTGCCTGCGTGAACGTCGGCGGTGAGCCGGGCAGCGAGGCCTCCAAGAATCTGCGCAAGGCCTTCGCCACCGTCTTCTCCGTCTATCGTAACGTCGCCATCGAGTCTTACTATGGCGAGGGCGCAAGCGTCATCAACTACCCCATCTCCAACACCTCCTGGGCCGCTCCCCAGCCCACGGACGACGGCTACAAGGTCGCCTTCTCCGTTGACGTGAACGGCAACGACATCTAC
>OHSG01001271.1_pt1 | contig 10153 bp, 7 predicted proteins | sample 1578601 | NCBI WGS metagenome assembly OHSG01 (sample SAMEA3879534, study PRJEB24766) | human gut metagenome | biome: human-associated habitat; feature: feces | place: USA | collected 1985/1987
CGTCGAGCACAAGCCGCTGCTGTGCCGTCTGCCATTGGGTGAGTGCGTCGTTCACTTCCGCTCCGGCATCAAGGATGCTTTGCTGGAAGGAGATAAGCGCCTCTTCCTGCTGCGCCTTCGCTATTTTCAGGTTGGCGATGTTCTGTCCGCGGTTGAAAATGGGCTGTAGCAGCGAGCCTACGGCGTTCAGCAGCCATCCGCCCGGATTGACGATTCCGGCACCGCCGCTGTTGGTCCAGCCGGCCGTTCCGCTGAGCGAGATGTTGGGATAGAATGCCGCGCGTGCAACATTTGTGGCGTAGTATGCCTGTGCGAGCGTGGCTTCCGCCTGTCGGATGTCAGGACGGTTGCCGAGCAGTTGCAGGGGTACTCCGGCCGACAGTTCCGTCGGGAATTGCTGTTCGTCGAGCGTAGTCCGCTCGATGCGTCCCGGTGCCTTTCCGAGCAGTACCGACAGCGAGTTTTCCACCGACTGTATCTGCTGTTGCAGGCTGAGCACGCTGCCTTCCAGACTCAACTGGCTGGCTTCCGCCTGTGCGATGGCTGCATCGGTGACCGTGCCGAATGTTTTCAACGCCTGAAGCGTGCGCACATAGTCGCTCCAGTTTTCCGAAGTGCGGTGACTGATGGTAAGTTGTTCGTCGAGCATCAGCAGCATGTAGTAGCTGTTGGCTATGGTGGCCACAAGCTGTGTCTGTACGGCCTGGCTGTAGGCTGTGTTTTGCCAGAGCACGGCTTCCGCCCCGCGTTTTTCGTTCAGGATTTTTCCGAACAGGTCGATTTCCCAACTTGCCGACATCGCCAGTGAGTAGATTTTAGGTGTGCTTTCTCCCTTGAACTGTCCGATGGAGCCGTCCGCTCCGAGCGATAGCGAAGGAAGATAGGTCATTTTCGAACTGAGCAAAGCCGCCTCCGCTTCTTTCACCTTCAGCAGGGCGATGCGCATGTCGGCATTGTTTTTCAGTCCCGAATCGATGTGTTGCTGGAGCAGCGGGTCGGTAAACAGTTCTTTCCACGACAGCGATACCAGCGAAGAAGTGTCGCCGGTTGCCGCCGGCTGGCGGTAGAGGCTGTCGCTTGCGCTGACAGTTTCCGGGCGTTCATAGCTTTTGTAGATATGACAGCTTCCGAAAACAAGTGTCAGCGACAGCATAAAGAGGATATGTTTTATTCGTTGAGTATTCATGTGGTTATTCGTTTTGAGGTTCGACATCTGCCGGCTTTTTGCGGTTCGGCATCACTTTCTCCTGAATGTACTGGAATACGCAGAACAGCACCGGAACGACAAACAGCAGGGCTATTGTACCGATAAGCATACCGCCCACGGTGCCCACGCCCAGCGAAATGTTGCCGTTGGCACCTACGCCCGTAGCAAACATCATCGGGAGCAGACCGAAAATCATGGTGAGCGAAGTCATCAGAATCGGGCGCAGACGCACTTTCGCCGCCGAAACGGCCGCCTGTGTAATCGACATTCCGTGGTGGCGTCGATCGGAAGCATATTCCGTCAGCAGGATGGCGGTCTTGGAGAGAAGTCCGATAAGCATAATCAGACCCGTCTGCATGTAGATGTTGTTTTCCAGTCCGAACATCTTCGCGAACAGGAAGCTGCCTGCCAGTCCGAACGGAACGGAAAGAATCACGGCCAGCGGAATGAACAGGCTTTCGTAGAGCGCACACAGAATCAGGTAGATGAACACGATACAGATGATGAACACGATGGCCGCCGTGTTGCCGGTCGAAGCCTCCTCGCGCGACATGCCTCCGAACTCAAAACCGTAGCCGGCGGGCAGTACTTCCTGCGCCACTTCGCGCACGGCCTGAATGGCCTGGCCGGAACTGTAGCCGTTGGCTGCTTCACCGTTGACCTCGATGGCCGAGAATAGGTTGAAGCGCGACAGGCTTTCCGAACCGTAGACACGTGTCAGTGTCAGATACTGTCCCAGCGGCGACATTTCTCCGTCGGAGTTGCGGACAAACATATTGTTGAGCGAAGCCTTGTCGAGACGGAACTCAGGCGAAGCCTGCACCATGACACGGTAGAGCTTGGAGAAGCGGTTGAGGTTGGAAGCGTAGTTTCCGCCGATGTAGCCCGAAAGAACGGAAAGCACGTCCGACGGCGACACCTTGTTCCGCTTGCAGAGAGCCGCATCGACTTCCACCAGATATTGCGGATATTTGGTGTCGAAAGTCGTGTAGGCGCGCGACACTTCCGGACGCTCGTTCAGACGGTCGATCATTTGCCGCGTGTATTTCTGCAAATCGTCGATAGAGCCGCCCTTCTGGTCCTGAATATAGATTTCAAAACCGCTGCTGATGCCGTAGCCCGGAATCATCGGCTGTCCGAAGGCGCGGATCGTAGCGTTGGTGATATGGTCGGTCAGGCTGTAGATTCTTTCGATGACAGCCGATATGCTGTGTTCGTCGCCCTTGCGTTCGTCCCAGGGACGCAGACGGATGATGAACTGTCCGTTCGACGCGCCTTCGCCCGCCGTGAAGCTGTTGCCTATTACTTTCGAGTAAATCTGGATTTCCGGAATTTTTTTCAGTTCCTTTTCCACTTCCTGCATCACTTCTTTCGTTTTGGCGAGACTCGTTCCCGGTGCCGTCTGGATGTTCATGAATATGGTTCCCATGTCTTCCGAGGGGACAAGTCCGGTTTTTGTTGTGTTCATCAGCAGGACGAGTCCGCCGCATGCCACAATCGTCAGCGCACCTGCCAGCCATTTGTGTTTCAGGAAGAACATCACACCGAATTTATAGCGGCTGACAAGCCGGTTGAACCCGGCATCGAAGGCAACGTGGAATCGCGACGAAAAACTCATCTTTTTGCCGTTGGCACCGGTGGAGTGGGGAGTCATAATCAAGGCGCAGAGTGCCGGACTCAGCGTCAGGGCATTGATGGCGGAAATGGCAACGGCAATCGCCATCGTCAGACCGAACTGCGTGTAGAACGTGCCTGTTGTACCGCCGATAAAGCATACGGGGATGAACACCGCCATGAATACAAACGTGGTGGTGATAAGTGCGGAGGTGATGTTGCCCATTGCGGAAATGGTGGCGGTATAGGGCGATTTTACCCCTTCGTCGAATTGCGCCTGCACCGCTTCGACCACCACAATGGCATCGTCGACCACCGTACCGATGACCAGCACGAGTGCAAACAGCGTCAGCATGTTCAGACTGAAGCCTATGATGTAGAGGAACGCAAACGTACCGATAAGGCTGACGATGATGGCAATCGTCGGGATGAGAGTGGAACGGAAACTTTGCAGAAATACGTAGACGACGAGCACAACGAGAATGATGGCCTCGACGAGCGTTTTCACCACGTTTTTGATGGAAGCGTCGAGGAAGTCCTTTGTACTCATCAGGTCGACAAGTTCCATGCCTTTCGGCAGCGATTCGGATATTTTTTCAACTTCGGCATCAATCAGTTTGATAATTTCATTGGCGTTTGAGCCGGAAGTCTGTGCAATCATACAGGTAGCGCCCGGTTTGCCTTCGATTTCACTGGCAATGGTGTATTTCAGCAGTCCCAGTTCGACGGTCGCCACATCTTTCAGGCGCAGCACTTCTCCGTTGTCGAGTGCGCGGATGACGAGGTTTTCATAGTCCTCCTCGTTTTCATAACGGCCGCGGTATTTGAGCACATACTGGAACGTGTTTTCCGATTCCGAGCCCAGCGTGCCGGTCGGCGATTCTATGTTCTGTTCGGCGAGCACGGTGGCAATGTCGGAAGGGACAAGGTTGTATTTCGCCATTTTGTTCGGGTCGAGCCAGATGCGCATGGAGTAGTCGGAACCGAACACGTTGGCTTCGCCGACGCCCGGAATACGCGATAGTCGCGGCTCGATGTTGATTTTCATATAGTTGTTGAGAAACTTTTGGTCGAAGGAGCCGTCGGGACTGTAGATGGCGATGGACTTGATGTTGCTCGTCTGGCGTTTGCGCACGCTGATACCCGTTTTTGTCACTTCAGCCGGCAGAAGGCCCTGTGCCGAAGCGATACGGTTCTGCACGTTCACCATAGCCATATCCGGGTCCGTGCCCTGTCGGAAATAGATGGAAATGCTGGCAGAGCCCGTGTTGGTTGCCGATGAAACCATGTACGACATGTTTTCCACGCCGTTGATGGATTCTTCCAGCGGGACGATGACGCTTTTCAGCACCGTTTCCGCGTTCGCGCCGGTATAGGTGGCCGACACTCTTACGGTTGGCGGGGCAATTTCAGGAAATTGCTCGATTGGCAGTTGCGACAGTCCGATGATTCCCAGAATCAACAGCATGACAGAAATAACCGCTGCGAGAATAGGACGGTCGATAAATGTTTTTATCTTCATAGCTTGCGATTATTTTTCTGAGGTTTGTATTCTGATACCGTCTTTCAACAGACCTGCGCCGGCGGCAATGATGGTGTCGCCTTTTTGCAGCCCGGATTCTACGATGTATTCCGTTCCGTTGTTCATCGGGTTGACTGTTATGTTTGTCGATTTGGTGCAGCCGTTGACCACTTTATAGACAAACGTCTTGTCCTGGATTTCATAAGTGGCTTCTTGCGGGATGATAATGGCATTCTGGCGGTAGTAGGGAATCTGGACTTTTCCGCTTCCGCCGTCGCGCAGCAGTCGTTCGCTGTTGGTAAACACGGCACGCAGGCTGACCGTGCCCGTCGTTTTTTCAATCGTTCCGCTGATGGCGTCGATTTTGCCTTTGTGGGGATAGGTGTTGCCGTTGCTCATGGTGAGCGTCACTTCCGGAATCTTTTGGATGGCGTTTTCAAGTGAGCCGTATTGTTGCAGAAGGTCGATGACCTGATTTTCGGCCATGGAGAAATAGGCATATACTTCGCTGTCGTCGGAAACCGTCACCAGCGGATCGCTGATGCTGCTGTCGACCAGCGCTCCGACACGGTAGGGAATCATGCTTGCCACACCGTCGACCGGACTTTTCACTTCCGTGTAGGAAAGTTCGTTCCGCGTTCTGACTACTTCGGCTTTCGCCTGAGCCAGTGCCGCTTCGGCTTCCAGTTTGGCGTTGCGTGCCGTTTGCAGGTCGTATTCGGAAACTACCTTTTCCTTGAACAGCATTTCCTTGCTTTCGGCCGTCAGCTTGGCGGTGGCAAGTTTGGCTTCCGCTGTCTTTACATTGGCTTTGGCCGTTTCAAGAGCCGCGATATAGGGAACCTGGTCGATGACGAACAGAGTCTGTCCCTTTTTGACGGCATCGCCTTCGTTGATGCGGATTTGTGTGATGGTGCCGCTCACTTGCGGACGGATTTCAACCGACTGTTTCCCGACAATGGAGGCCGTGTAGTTAGATTGTAGTGTGCAGCTTGCGGTGTCGACAACTAACGTCTGATACGTGATTTCCTGAGTATTCTTGTCCTGACCGCCACAGGAAAGAAGTAATGCTGATAACCCCAAGATTGCGAACGAGTGTTTCATAAAGAATGCTTTTTTCTGTTTTATATGCGAATCTATAAATAAAAAAAAGGTCGGCACAGAAAGTGATGGCAAGCGGGGCAAAAGTGTTGACGAACGGTGTCTGATATTCTTGTCGGAGAGGTTTAAAAAAACTACATTTGCGGCATGAAACATCGTCAGATTACCTATTACATAGATTTGCTTTTCTGCATCGTGATTCTTCCGTTGATTATCATGATGCTGCCGGTAGACAAATGGATTGTGCATCAGCCGGTTTTTCTGACGGTACTTGTGACATATCTGTATGCACTCTATTTCGTCTATCGGAAAGTGAAGTTGCCGCAACTGGTTATGCAGCGGAAATATGTGAAGGCACTTGTTGTGGTTGCCCTGTTGCTGGTTGTTACGGAATTGGTCAGCCGTTTTCCGATGCCTGACAGCAAAGGGGCGTCTGTCGATATCCGTGTACGCAATCATTTCCGGATGCAGACGGTGTGGTTCTTTTTTCTGATTGTCACCGGTTTTTCGCTCGCCATCGAACTGATTTACGAACTGTTCCGGCAGAAGTTGCAGCAGCAGGAGATAGAAACGGAAAAGAACAAGGCTATGCTTGCCGCCTACAAGTCGCAGATTAACCCGCATTTTCCTCTATGGGCTTGTCGTGTCGAATTCAAGCCATACGGAAGCCGCCTTCATCAAGTTTTCAAACATTCTCAAATACATGTATTCGCAGACGGATGTGGAGAAAATTGACATTGACAGCGAAATCAGCTATATCCGCCAGTATGTCGACTTGCAGAAGTTGAGGCTGAACCATCATACGAAAGTGGAACTGGTGTGCGACATCGACGACGGAAGCGGACAGGTGCCGCCGATGATTTTGATTACCTTTATTGAAAACGCTTTCAAATACGGCTCGTCGCCGGATGAGGACTGCACTATTTTTATCTGTATCAAAGAAAGCGGCGGCGTGCTGACGATGACAACTCGCAACCGTGTAATGAAGCAGCGCAGCGAAGATGCCATGGCCGTAGGTATGGAAAACTGCCGCAAGCGGCTGCAACTGCTCTTCCCCGGACAGTATGAACTGAACACGCAGTTGCTCGACGGTGTATATGTAGTGAATTTAACAATCCGTCTGAAATGAAGAATATAACGTGTATAGCTATCGACGACGAACCGTTTGCCTTGACCGTCATCAAGAGTTTCTGCGAGCGGAAAGGGGGTATCAGCCTGACGGTCTACGATGAGCCACGGGTGGGATTTGAGGCCATAAAGCGCGAACAGCCCGACTTGGTGCTGCTCGACATTGAAATGAACAGTGTCAGCGGTCTGGAAATAGCGCGTCAGCTTCCGGAAAAGACGGTGCTCATTTTTACGACCGCCCATGCGCAGTTTGCATTGGAGGGGTTCAACCTTGATGCCGTCGACTTCCTTCACAAGCCGTTTGCCTACGACCGTTTTGAGGTTGCCATCAACAAGGCTTTCCGGCGCATAGCCCTGAAAAATGCGGCACAGACAAAGGAAAGTATCACCGTGAAGCAGGAATACAACAATGTGATTATTCCTCTTGACGACATACTCTATGTGGAAGCCATGGAGAACTATACGAAAATTTACCGCAGGGACAAGGGTTACGTGTTGTCGCGCATGAGCTTGAAATCCATTCTTGAAATGCTGCCCGAACAGCAGTTTTTCAGAATCCACAAGTCGTATATCGTGCCGGCCCACAATGTGGCAGGCTATGCCAGCCATCGTGTGAATCTGTACGCTCCTGCTATTGAACTGCCCATCGGACGGACGTATTTGCCGGCATTTATGGAATGGATTGGAAAATAATTTCCTGTCCGGAATTCAGCGGATTGCTCGATACGCGGACGATTTCATCTGTTTTCATACACCAATTGTTGACATTCAGGGAAATTAACTATATTTTTGCGCACCCGAATGAATGCGCAGGAAAAAATCGTACTGAAATTTTGGCGTTGTTTTGATGGTGGAGGGCGTTGATGTCTTCCGCTGCGGTGCGCTCCCGACATGGAAGAAGGAGGAGCGTTTAAAAAGCGTAATGTGTGATGAGTAAAGAGAGATTTATTTCATTTGTTTGGCAGCATCTGTTGCTGCTCGTTTCATTGTTTGTCATGACATTGGGAATTGCCCTGTGCGTCAAGAGCATGTTGGGGTCGAGTGTCATCAGCGTATTGCCGTATGTGTTTCAGAATGCAGGTGCCGACGGTATGGCGCCGGCGTTGTCCATCGGACAGTATACGTTCATCATGAATGCCCTGCTGGTGGTTGGGCAGATAGGTGTGCTCCGGCGGAAATTTGAAGCGGTTCAGCTTTTCCAGCTGCTTGTGGGTTTCGTTTTTGGAATGCTGATTGACGTGAACTTGTTTCTCATTTCATGGATTCAGCCGACGGTAATTTGGGAGAAAGCGGTTGCCCAACTGGTTGGATGCACGTTGCTGGCCATTGGAATTGCATTTGAGGTGAGATGCGGCAGCCTGACCATGCCGGGCGAGGGGTTTCCCGTAGCTCTCAGCAAGGTGACGGGCATTGAATTTCCAAAGGTCAAGATTGCCGTCGACATTTCACTGGTCGTGCTTGGAGTCATAGCCAGCTATGTCTTTTTCGGAAAATGGCAGTGGCACATCATCGGACTGGGTACGCTGTTTGCCATGTATTATGTGGGTTGGGCCGTACGCCTTGTCAGTCATCATCTGGGCTGGTTCGACCGTCTGCTCCGCTACCGTCCCGGCTTCCGCCGGTATATCTATGGCCTTGCCCGATATATTTACAGAAAATAGTCAACGGACAACATAAAAAAATGAAGAGTTGCCAATACCACATTGACAACTCCTCCCCAATCATAATGAAATAGCGGTTACTACTTTTTGTTTGTCCGTTTTCATTCAAAAGCACGGAAGTTTAGTGTGCTAATTCTGTCTATTAATTACTTTGTAAACTTTGCTGCCATTTGTTCATTTGTGCTCATGTAGATTAAGGTCGTTTGTGAATGTTTTTCGATATGTTCTTTAACTTACCAACGTAAAGCTACACAAAGATTTTGAAAATGTCAAGTGGTTGTTGACCAACTCCCTAAAATTGATGACAAAAACGGAAAAAGCCTCGGCGGATTGCCGAGGCTTTGTTTCGCTATTTGTTCAGCAAATCGGTGTAAAACTTTTTTACATCGGTCCAGCGATAGAACGGAAATTGGTCGGTGGCTACGGGTATGTGTACTTCCTTTTCGTTGTGGAGCACTTTGACGAGAATGTCGTCGGTTGTTCCGCCTTTTTTCTTGAAGAACACAATCTGAAGATTGGCGGCCATCGGCGAGACCTTGAAGTCGGTCCAGTACTGATAGACGGTGTTGGGGTCGCTGACACAGGCGTCGCAGTTTTCAATTCCCATCAGTGCCGTCAGCGGCGTGATGTTGGAGTCGTGGGCAAAACGGAGTGTGGCGGCCGTGTTGCCGTCGGCAATGGCGGCATCCGCGCTTTCGATGATGTTGCGGAGCAAATCCTTGTAGCTGTTCATGATGGCACCCTTGGCTGCGGCATGGTTGGCGTTGGTGCAGTAGAACTGATAGTTGAAGCATTGCCAGAGGTCATACAGTTCGTCGGGCGTAAACAGGTCGTAGAACGACACCGGTGTCTCCATGTTCTGCATGTCGCTTGCCACCCAGTAGAAATCCCATACAAGTTCGAACGGGTCGATATTTTTCAACACATATTCATCGTCGCAGAACAGGGCTTTGACAAAGCGGTCGGAATGCGTGTGGGCTCTGCGGAATTTTTCGTATTCGATACGCCACGGGCCGTTGTTGCCGGTAAACGCGTTCGCTTCGTCGGAGCGGCCGGTGAGATAGCCCATGTATTTGCGGCTCGATTCGTAGTAGATGCTCAGTTTCGGGTTCAGTTCTTTCAGACGGTCGCCGAAGGCAGCCATACTCATGGCACATCGCAGAATGATGGAAGAACGGGCGGAGATGGTACGTCCGTCGGCAAACACCTGCGGGTAGTTGCGGTACATGCGTTCGGCAATGCCGCGGTGCTGTCTGACACCGAGAGGCGAAAGGTCTTCGGCGCGTCCTTCAGCTTCCTTGTAGATTTCATGCAGGCGGTTGAGGGCATCCTTGCCGAGCGGAGTCAGCGCATTGGCCTTGTCGGCGTTTTCCATTATGCGGATAACGTCGGTATAGTCGGTTTCCGAAAGCAGGTAGCGTGAACCGTGGCGGCCGAAATGGCTGATGTAGAACGGTGTGTAGCCTTTTGGGGCAGGCGTTACCTGGTTGTTTTCAACCGAGGGATAGGCGAAATACACGCCGGCAGTTTTTTCGATAGTTCCCAGCACTTCTTCTTTGGTGGTCTGTGCGCAGAGTGACAGTGCTCCGAGGAGGGCAACAGCAACAGTGGTAAAAATTTTGTTTTTCATATAGCTAAGTTTGATGTGTTAGTTGGTATGACATGATGTCATTTTCCTAAAAATAGATTCTTCTGGAGGCAAAATTACGAAAAAAACGGATATGGCCTGTTGGCGTTTTTCTGAAAAAGTGACGGTTACCGTCGTTTAAAATTCGGAAAAACGCGAAAAAACTATTTACTTTGTAGATACTAACGGAACAGATTATGGCATACAGTAAATACTATGTAGTTTGGGTGGGACGTCACCCGGGAATCTACGAATCGTGGGAAGAATGTCAGGCGGAAACCGACGGTTTTCCG
>OHSG01001272.1_pt1 | contig 10151 bp, 7 predicted proteins | sample 1578601 | NCBI WGS metagenome assembly OHSG01 (sample SAMEA3879534, study PRJEB24766) | human gut metagenome | biome: human-associated habitat; feature: feces | place: USA | collected 1985/1987
ACTCTCCACCATCCAGAGCGCTGATGCCATCCTGGTAATGAAAGACGGCAATATCATCGAACAGGGCAACCATGAAACCCTCCTGGCACAAGGCGGATTCTACGCGAATCTGTACAATAGCCAGTTTGCCGTGTAACGAGCCATGCAAAAACAAAAAGACAATCACCCAATGGGGAGCTTGCTCACCAGTGGGTGATTGTCTTTTTGTTTTTATACGGCGACAGCCGTCATCCGTAAGGATTCCCAAAGGGAATCCTTACGGATGGCATGGCTCGTTACACGATCTCGGCAGCGGCGCGCCCTTTGCCCTTTTCTTTTCCTCCCCCCCAAAAAAGACAGATAATATATAGAAAAAAGTCGAAAATTGTAAAAATATACCAATACAGTAAAAATATTGAAAATAAATTAAAATATTTCAAGAAATGTGTTGACAAATGCACAGCCTTGTATTATATTAAACTTAACAAAAGAGAAACGGAACAACCCAACAGAGAAGGTTGGGAGAGAAGTACAAAAGAATCTATAGAAAGAGAGGTATAGTCCACCTAACAAGTAAAGTCCTACCACAGTCTTCCATGATGTACAACTGAATAGAACTACCAAAGAGAACCAATTTATATAGAGAACATCAAGTACACAGAAGAAAAAGTAATGAACAACAGAAGATAAGAATTATCTCACATTACAGTACATACGTACAAAAGAAAAGTGGAAAGAGAACAAAAGACAAAATGGAAGATCAAATTTAAGAAAGAGAGGGCAAGCCATTGGAGCCTGTAGTCTGAGAGGGCGTACTGATTGAAAGAATGATCGGTACGCTCTCTTATTGTTGTACAATTATTCAGATGGAACAACTATTCAGAGCCTCATTCGCAAAATATATTTTTTTCCAGTGGAAAAACCTACCGATATCATGTACAATAGGAAAGTAGTACAGATAGAGGAGTTATGAAAATGGATACAAACGAACAGAGACAGGAAAGTCAGCAGAACAGACGGGAAGAAAGACATAAGAGACGGCAGAGAAGCCAGATCATTGCATATACAGTCGTAGGAATCATGATCCTGGTGCTGGCAGCGGGAATTGCTTTTGCTGTAAGTAAGATCACCGGCATGAACCACGATCGGCAGGAACAGCAGAACAAGCTGGATGATATCATAGCTTCCGAGGAGACCATCACGGCGCCTACGGAACCGGTGGAGACTGTACCGGAACTGACAAATGAACAGAAGCTGGATAAGATCATAGACGAAGCCATCATTCAGAACATGCCCCTGGAGGACAAGGTAGCAGGACTGTTTATCACCACGCCGGAATCCATCACCGGTGTATCTGCGGCAGTGCAGGCAGGAGACGGAACCAAGGATGCATTATCCAAATATCCGGTAGGCGGTATCGTCTATGCGGCGAAAAATATTCAGTCCGCAGACCAGTTAAAGCAGATGATCGACAATACGAAGCTGTATACCAGCTATCCACTGTTTATTGCGATCGACGGAGAAGGATCCGGAACCGACGCTGTGGCAGCGGCAGGCCTGGGAACGAAGACCGATTCCCCGGAGACTATCGGCGCATCCGGAGATACCAATAACGCCTATACTGCCGGAACCACAGTGGGCAGTTACCTGGCAGAGCTTGGTTTCAATCTTGATTTTGCCCCTGCGGCAGATCTGAAAGTAGTGGATGGAAATGCGGCAGGCAGCAGCTCCTACGGCACGGATGCGGCAACGGTAGCATCTTTTGTGACCGGCATGCAGACAGGATTGCAGGAACAGAAAGTAACAGCTGCTATCGGACATTTTCCCGGTATCGGCAGTACGACCCAGAGCACGAAGAATGGCATGGCTTCTACGGACAGAAGTGCGGAAGATTTCAGAGCCAATGAATTTGCAGTATTCCAGAGCTGTATTGATTCCGGTGAGACCAAAATGATCACCGTCAGCAATATGGCAGCACCTTCCCTGACAGGAGACAATACTCCCTGCTCCCTGTCCGGTGCGGTGGTAACGGATATTTTACGAAATGAACTGAATTTCCGCGGTGTGATCGTATCCGGTGCCATGAACCAGGCGGCAATCACGAACTATTACGGAGCCGATGAGGCAGCAGTACTGGCACTGCGTGCAGGGTGCGACATGATCTATGCGCCGGAGAACTTCGAGACCGCATACAACGGAGTACTGGAGGCAGTCCAGAACGGAACCATCTCCGAGGACCGCGTGAACGATTCCCTGCGTCGGATCTACCGCATCAAATATGCGGATAAAATCGAACAATAGACAAACAATCAGTAAGAAGGCGGCTGCAAGAAAGTGCAGTCGTCTTTTTGCTTATATCTTATGCACCATGAAAACGGAAATGCGGGTCTTAACAAGCGCGAGACGGCGCACGAGGTCCGGGGGACCTCGGACTGCGCGGACCGGAGCGGAGTGTAGACATCGAATTTTCGAGCCCAGACCAACGCTCGAAAAAAAGAACGATACCGATTTGGTATCGTTCTTTTTTCAAGCGCGAGACGGGGATCGAACCCGCGACCCCCTCCTTGGCAAGGAGGTGCTCCACCGCTGAGCCACTCGCGCATGTCTTACAGACAAGTTATAATATACTATAAGGTGTTCTAAATGTCAACAGAAAAAGTGTGCATCTTTTTGAACAATTGCATATACAATTCATAAAATAATTAAATGACAGAAGCAGTGCTACAAGGGAAATGCTTAGTGCAGCAGTTTCTTCCGCAGCCATCCGGAGAATTTTTGTTCCACAACGATCCAGGACAGGTAAGCCAGCCCGATACTCAGCGCCACACTTAAGATCACCCCGATGACAGACATTACAGAGAGGGTGGAGAAGTCGAACACCGCCCGGTCTAAGAGCATTACCGGATAGTAATGCACCAGATACAGGGAATAACTGATATTTCCCATAAGGATGAAAAAGCGGGGCAGAGAGAGCTTCAGTCCGGCCAGAAAAGCTAAAACCAACACTACAAGTGCCGGAAGTCCCCACAGCGGAAGCCTGCGGAAACCGATCACATTGATCCTTGGGGTGAAAAATGCCAGCAGACAAAAAATCACCGGAATGCCTACCGCAGACAGCACACTTACAGCCATAGGAAACGGATGCTCCAAATGCCTGTGATATAAAAAACGCAGCAGATAATAGGCGAGGATTCCGAAAATGAATTCCAGCATGACAGGATCACCGTAAAACATAAGAACAGGAGAAAACATCCTGCCTATCGGAGACTGCCAGGAGGAAATCAATGGAGCGAATATCTGGACTGCCCCTACCAGAACTGCCAGGAATGCACTGCAGATCAGGCCGCGGTATTTCATGCTGATATGAAAGGCAATGAAAAATAACAGATAGAACAGCATTTCACAGTTGATAGTCCATCCGATCCGCACCAGAGGCTGGATAATTCCACCACCGATATCAAAAGGAATAAACAGCAGGCTCTTGACCAGGTACGAAAGATTGTGTCTGGTCTGCTGGAACATGGATGGAAACAATAACAGCGACAGATAAGTCACAAGTGTCATCAGATAATACAGCGGCAGAATTCGGATCAGACGTTTCCGGAAGAAGTATTTTGTACTTTTTTCTGTGGTGAACATGATCATAAAGCCACTGATGCAGAAAAATATGTCTACCCCGAATGCACCGAAATTTAAGAAACGGATATGCTGAAACACCACAAAAAGAGCAGCCAGACCGCGTAAAGCCTGGATGCTGTCAAAATGCAGATCTTGAAATCTCTTGTTTATTGCGATATTTTCCATAAAAATCATACCTTTTTCTTACTTATTTCCGAAACATATTCTCATTTTAACATTTTTTTATAGAATAGGGAAACATTTTATCTATTCCGTAAAATAACTTGCGCACCGGGGTATAAAATAATACAATGATAAGGAGTAAAGCATTGGGGAATTGACAGGATGGAACAAATATGAGTGTAGACAGACAGCAGATGTTAGAGACAGCAGAACGGTTAAACCAACAGATGGCAGATGGGATCCCTTATACTTGGGAGACACTGGAACAGGCATTGTCCTTTGTGACGGAGAAGAGGGATAAGGGAATCCATGGAAGGATCTGTTATTTCGCAGCATTTTATCATCTGGATACAGGGAATCAGGAACAGTGTCTGAAGTATCTGGACGAAAGCGTGAGATGCCTGCTGGGAACGGATCAGGAGATTCACGTAGCCAGGGCCTATAATATGATCGGTATCGTGGCACATATGCAGAACAATCTGTCTCTGGCCATGGAACAGTATGGCAGGGCATTGGATTATACAGCGAAATACAATGATAAGATGGTACATAGTATAGTATTAAGTAATATGGCGGATGCATATTATCTTATCGGAGTCTATGACAGAGCCGTGCAATGTTATAGGGAATGCATCCGTGAATTTGAAAAAGCAGGTGATGACAGCATTTACAGCCGGATCAATTTCCGAAAAATGCTGTCAGAGTATGGCTGTTGTCTTCTGCATCTGGATATGGATCAGGAGGCAATGGAGGTATACCGCAGACTGGAAGAAACCGGAAAAAGCGAAGAGATCATTCGGGAAACGAGACTTGCGGCGAATGTGTTTTTCACGTATCTGGCAGAAAGTGAAGGACACCGGGAAAAAGCGGCAGACCATGTAAGACAGGCTGTGATGGCATTGGAAGATATGCGTCAGGTATCTTCCGAATATGACAGTATTCAGAATCTTCTCCAATACGTGGAAAAGACCGGTAATATAGAATTGCTGCAGGAAATATTGGATTGTCTGGAGCCTAAGGCGGCGATCGAACAGAATAGGAGCCTGCTGCTACAGCTTTTAATGTTGCGGCTGCGTTATTGCAGCGCACAGATGTCTATAGAGGAATTCCGTCAGGCTACAGAGACTTTTTTTCACATCAAGGAAAGCAGCGAAATGATCGAGAGCAATCAGGTCATGTATATGCTGGAGCTGCGTAAGCGCCTGCAGGCGGTGGAAGAGGAGCAGCGGGAGCAGACGAAGAAGAGAAACAAATTATTGTATCAGTCAGAGCATGACGAATTAACAGGACTGTACAACAAGAGAAGTCTGAACCGTTATCTAGAGGATGTCTTTGAAGCCTGCAAATTAAATGAGAAAGAACTGGGAATTCTATTTTTGGATATTGACTATTTTAAACAACTAAACGACCGGTACGGGCATGGAAAAGGGGATGAAGGAATCTGTGCAGTGGCAGATACGTTGAAAAGAATATTCCCGGAGGACTATGTGGCGCGTTACGGTGGGGATGAATTCCTCGTAGTGATGACAGGGCGTGATCTGACCTATGTAATGGAACATGCAGAATCGTTGTGTGCCGGTATCCGGGAATACAAAATTCCCAATGAAGATTCCGAATTGGAACCGTGGCTTACGATTTCTGTAGGGGGTGTCTGTGCTATTCCGAGGGAACCAAACCGGGTGTGGGATTTCCTGTCTGCAGCGGACAATACATTGTATGAACAGAAGAAAGAACAAAAAGGGAAAGTTCGTTTTTATCAGGGAGAGGGAAAATATTTATAAGAAACATTTATAGAAATGATCAAAAAGGAATTTAATAGCAATGGAGAATAAACAATACACGACCCGCGAACTGTTTCGCAGATTTGCACCTTATTTTAAAAAATATCGTTTTACCCTGTGTATGGATCTGTTCTGTGCGGCACTGACTACGGTCTGTGAACTGGTACTGCCACTGATCATGCGCTATATTACCAATGAGGGGCTGCGGGATCTGGCTGCTCTGTCGGTGAAGACCATATTTACGCTTGGCATTTTGTATTTCGGACTTCGTATCGTGGACTGCATCGCCGGCTACTATATGTCCGATATGGGACACGTCATGGGAGCGAAGATCGAGACGGACATGCGCAGAGATGCGTACAATCATTTGCAGAAATTGTCCAATACCTACTATAACAATACCAAGGTCGGTCAGATCATGGGGCGGATCACCAATGACTTATTTGATGTGACGGAATTCGCCCATCATTGCCCGGAGGAATTTTTCATCGCCGGGATCAAGACGGTGATCTCTTTTGTCATTCTGGCAAATATCAATCTGCCGCTGACTTTGATGATCTTTTTATGTGTACCGCTTATGTGCGGCGTGTGCATGATCCTGAATTTCCGGATGCGGAGCGCTTTCCGTAAGCAGCGCAATCAGATCGGCGAACTGAATGCCCGGATCGAGGACAGCCTCTTAGGACATAAGGTCGTTAAGGCATTTACCAACGAAGAGGTGGAAAATGATAAGTTCGAGAAGGACAACGGTACTTTCCTGGACATCAAAAAGCTGACCTACCGCTACATGGCGGCATTTAATACCACAGTCAAGCTGTTCGACGGACTGATGTATCTGGTAGTCCTGGTGGCAGGCGGTATCTTCATGGTAAGAGGTAAGATAGCCGCAGGTGATCTGGTGGCATATATGCTGTATGTGTCCACACTGATCGCAACGATCCGTCGTATCATTGAATTCGCCGAGCAGTTCCAGAGGGGTATGACCGGCATCGAGCGTTTTCTACAGATCGTGGATGCGGATATCGAGATCTTTGACGAACCGGATGCGGTCGAACTGAAAGATCCGAAGGGAGAGATCTCTTTTGAAAAAGTAAGCTTTGAATATCCGGATGATCACAATAAGGTATTTACGAATCTGAACCTGCAGATCCATGCGGGGGAAAAGGTGGCGATCGTCGGACCCTCCGGTGGAGGAAAGACGACACTGTGCAATCTGATCCCCAGATTCTATGATGTCTCGGAAGGAAAGATCCTGCTGGACGGTCAGGATATCAAGCATTTTACGTTGAAGAGCCTGCGGGGCAATATCGGTATCGTGCAGCAGGACGTGTACCTGTTCAGCGGCACGGTGGCGCAGAATATCGCCTACGGCAAGCCCGGTGCTACCCGGCAGGAGATCGAAGCCGCCGCCCGTCTGGCGGGTGCGGAAAAGTTCATCCTTGCGCTGAAGGACGGCTACGACACCTATGTGGGCGAGCGCGGCGTCAAGCTGTCCGGCGGACAGAAGCAGCGCATCGCCATTGCCCGGGTATTTTTGAAGAACCCGCCCATCCTGATTCTGGACGAGGCCACCAGCGCACTGGACAACGAGAGCGAGATCCTTGTGGGACAGAGCCTTGAAAAGCTGGCGCACGGCCGCACCACCCTGACCATCGCCCACCGTCTGACCACCATCAAGGACTACGACCGTATCCTTGTGCTGGGCGAGGAGGGCATCGTGGAAGAGGGTACCCATGCCCAGCTGCTGGAAAAGCAGGGCGTCTACTACCGCCTGTGGAACCAGCTGCCCGCAGAGGATGGGGAATAAAAGCGCCTGAAATACAAAAAAGACACCCGAAAGGGTGTCTTTTTTCTGTATGGGCCAGGCAGGACTTGAACCCGCGACCAAGCGGTTATGAGAACGTCGCTAATTTTGAAATCCCGTTTTTCTTGTGAAATCTTGTGACTATCTGATAATTCTATGAAAGTGCCTTTGTGTACTTTGACGTAACTTTTGGTGTCTTTTAGTCTCTAAAACGGCTCTTTGTACCCAGAACCGTACCCAAGAATTTTTGGGTACGAAACTCGACACTTACTGTTACCATTTTCGATTTACATAGCTCACTTTCAAAATTGAAGGTGGGCTTTTTCTTTTGCAGAAATCAGGGAGGAGGTTTTCCACATGAACAAGCACTCGCAGTTGAAAATCCGAGGTCACACCAAATGACGCTAGACTACTTCTATGGTCAGTCGGGCGAATTGTTCTCCTATTTCCGCATCCCCAAGGCACTGTTCCATGACTGCCGCTTCCGACAACTCTCCACCGATGCCCGGACACTGTACGGCATCCTGCTGGACCGCATGAGCCTGTCGGCAAAGAACGGCTGGCTGGACGAGCAGGGGCGAGTGTATATCATCTACACCGTCCGGGAAGTGCAGGAATCCCTCTGCTGCGCCGAACACAAGGCGGTCAAGCTGTTCCGGGAACTGGAGGACTTCGACCTCATCGAGCGCAAACGCCGTGGTCTGGGCAGACCCAGCCTGATCTACGTCAAGGACTTTTCCTCCGGCTTGCCAAAAGCGCAAGTACAGAATTGCCCAAACGGCAATTCAGGCGCTGCCGAAAGCGCAACTCTGGAACAGCCAAAACCGCAAGCAAATAAGACTGATAAGAATAAAACAGAGTGGAACGATCCTGACCCTATCTGTTCCGGGGGCATCCGGGAGCAGCTTGAGGATTATTTTTATCAGGCATTGGAGGTAGACCTCCTGCTTCGGCTCTGCCCGGATGATGAGGATACTATCTACCAGATCGTAGACCTGCTTGTGGATACCTGTTCCACCAAACGCAAGATGTTGCGGATTGCCGGAGATGACAAGCCTGCCGAGGTGGTACGCAGCCGGCTGAAAAAACTGAATGCCGACCACATCCGTTTCGTGCTGGGTGGTCTGGCAGAAAACACCGCCCCGGTGCGGAACATGAAGCAGTATCTGCTGGCGATGCTCTACAATGCGCCCACCACCATGAACCTCTACTATCAGAACCAGACGAACCACGACTTTGCGCGCGGTTCTCCGAAAGCGGGGTGATGTTATCGCAAAGAAAGCTACGATTATCGCAGTCACCAATCAAAAAGGTGGTGTCGGGAAAAGCACCACCTGTGAAAATCTGGGCATTGGGTTGGCAATGGAGGGCAAAAAAGTCCTGCTGGTGGACGCTGACCCGCAGGGCAGCTTGACCATCAGCATGGGCTGGCAGCAGCCCGATGAACTGTCCACCACCCTCTCCACCCTGATGCAGAAAGCCATGAACGACCAGCCCATCCAGCCCGGCGAGGGCATCCTGCACCATGCAGAGGGCGTTGACCTTATCCCTGCCAACATCGAACTGGCAGGGCTGGAAGTGGCGTTGGTGAACAGTATGAGCCGGGAGAAGGTGCTGAAACAGGTGCTGGACAGTGCCAAGCGAGAGTACGATTTTATTCTGCTGGACTGTATGCCATCGCTGGGGATGCTCACCATCAACGCACTGGCGGCGGCAGACGCTGCTCTGATTCCCGTGCAGGCGCAGTATCTGTCTGCAAAGGGTCTGGAACAGCTTTTGCAGACCGTCCAGAAAGTCCGGCGGCAGATCAACCCCAAGCTAAAAATTGAGGGTATCTTGCTGACCATGACCGACAACCGCACCAACTACGGAAAACAGATCAGCAATCTAATTCGTCAGGCATACGGGAAGCACCTGAAGGTGTTTGACCAGACCATTCCCCGCTCCGTTCGTGCGGCTGAAATCAGTGCGGCAGGCAAAAGCATCTTTGCCTATGACCCAAAGGGCAAGGTGGCAGAGGCCTACAAATCTCTTGCAAAGGAGGTGCTGGCGGATGCCGATCGACAGCGGAAACTTAGCTCTGAAAGGGCTAGATGACCTGTTCTCCACCGAGGAAAAACGACAAGAGGAGCAACGGGAACAGGTGCAGCAGATTCCCATTGATGCGTTGCACCCCTTCACCAACCACCCTTTCAAGGTGCTGGACGATGAAGCCATGACCCGGACAGTGGAGAGCATCGCACAGTACGGTGTGCTGGCTCCGCTGATTGCCCGCCCTCGCCCGGACGGTGACGGCTACGAGATCATCTCTGGGCACCGCCGCCAGTATGCGGCTAAACTTGCCGGACTGGATACGCTGCCGGTCATTGTGCGGCAGATGTCGGACGATGCTGCTGTGATATTGATGGTGGATTCCAACCTTCAGCGTGAACACATCCTGCCCAGTGAACGGGCCTTGGCGTACAAGATGAAACTGGATGCCATGCGAAGAACTAGCGGTAGACCGTCAAAAGAAAATTCCCGACAACTTGTCGGGAATTTTGAAACCGCCGATGTTGTCGGAAAGGAAAGCGGAGAAAGCGGCAGACAAGTCCAGCGTTTCATCCGCCTGACCAACCTTATCCCGGAACTGCTGGACATGGTAGACGAAAAGAAAATCTCCTTCAATCCCGCTGTGGAGCTGTCCTATCTGGACGAAAGCCAACAGCGGGATTTTTTAGAAGCCATGGAGGACACCCAGAATGCACCGTCCCTTTCCCAAGCGCAGCGGCTTAAAAAGCTGGCGC
>OHSG01001278.1_pt1 | contig 10106 bp, 7 predicted proteins | sample 1578601 | NCBI WGS metagenome assembly OHSG01 (sample SAMEA3879534, study PRJEB24766) | human gut metagenome | biome: human-associated habitat; feature: feces | place: USA | collected 1985/1987
CGACTGCGTCATCCCCGATGTGTCGTATCTGGTGAAAAACAAGTCCCGGCTGCGGGGCCTGTTCATCACCCATGGCCACGAGGATCACATCGGGGCCATCCCCTATGTGCTCAAGCAGATCAACATGCCCATTTACTGCACCCGCTTCACCGCCGGACTCATCAAGCTGAAGCTCCAGGAGCACCGGCTGCTGGACAGCACCAAGCTGGTGACGGTGGAGGCAGGCCAGACCGTGAAGGCCGGTAAGTTCCAGGTGGAGTTCATCCATGTGAACCACTCCATCCCGGACGCGGTGGCCTTTGCCATCGACAGCCCCGCCGGCACCATCATCCAGACCGGCGACTTTAAAATTGATTACACCCCGTTGGCCTGCGGCGTGACCGACCTGTCCACCCTGTCTGAGTACGGGCAGCGCGGTGTGCTGGCCCTGCTGAGCGACTCCACCAACGCGGAGCGCCCGGGCTTTACCGCTACCGAGCAGAAGGTGGCTGCCGGTGTGCGCAGCCTGTTTGCCCGCGCCCGCAATAAGCGCATCATCATTGCGACCTTTGCGTCTAACATCTACCGCGTGCAGCAGATCATCGATCTGGCTGTGGAGGATGGCCGCAAGGTGGCCTTCAGCGGCCGCAGCATGGTCAACAACACCGCCATGGCGCAGGAACTGGGCTATATGCACATCCCGGAGGGCACCCTCATCAGCGTGGAAGAGCTGAACCAGTACCCGCCGGAGCAGGTAGTGCTGGTGACCACCGGCAGTCAGGGCGAGCCTCTGAGTGCGCTGAGCCGCATGGCCTCCTGCAGCCACCGTCAGGTGCGGGTAGGCCCCGGCGACTTCATCATCATCTCCGCAAACCCCATCCCCGGCAACGAAAAGAGCGTGACCAAGATCGTCAACGGTCTGCTGCTGCTGGGCGCAGAGGTCATCTACGAGAGCATGTACGATGTGCACGTTTCCGGCCACGCCTGTCAGGAGGAGCAGAAGCTGATGCTCACCCTGACCAGACCCAAGTATTTCCTGCCCGTCCACGGCGAATATAAGCAGCTGAAAAAGCACGCCATCACGGCGGCAAGCCTCGGCATCCCCACCAGCAACATCCTCATTGCCGAGAACGGCTCCAACATCATCCTCAGCCAGGACGAGATGAAGCTGGGCGAGCCGGTGACCGCCGGTGCCGTCATGGTGGACGGCCTTGGCGTGGGCGATGTGGGCAACGTGGTGCTGCGGGACCGCAAGCACCTCTCCGAGGACGGTCTTGTCATCATCGTGGCTACCGTGGACAGCAAGACCGGCAAGGTGCTGGCCGGGCCGGATCTGGTAAGCCGGGGCTTCGTGTATGTGCGCGAGAACGAGAGCCTGATGGACGGTGCCCAGAGCATTGTGGAAAATGCGCTGGAGCGCTGTGTGGACGAGCACGTCCGGGACTGGAACAGCGTAAAGACCCGTGTGCGTGAGGCACTGAGCAGCTATATCTACCGGCGCACCAAGCGCAGCCCGATGATCCTGCCCATCCTGATGGAGGTCTGATCCGGGCGCACCGCAAGGCGGTGCAGCGTCTGAGGAGGCAAAAAACCAATGAAACGTAAACCGAGATGGACACTGGAAATGCTCACGGCCAGTCTGGCGGTGCTGTGCGGCCTTTTGCTGCTGGTGCTGCTGGTGCAGCGCCCCACGGCATGGCTGCTGCTGGCCGTGCTGGTGGTGCTGTGGGGCATAGGGGCAACCTTGTTCCGCTGCAAGCTGCGCCGCTGGGTGGTGCGCTGGACAAGCGGCACCACGTTTGAAAAATCCAAGGTGCAGTTCAGTCTGGAGCCCCTTTCCCAGCCGGCGGCGCTGCTCTCCGGCGAGACGGTGCTGTGGTACAACAGCCAGTTCCGCACCCGCCTGCTGGGCGGGCAGGATGTGCTGGCCAGCCGGGTGCAGAAGCTGCTGCCCGGGCTGGATCTGCAGCTGTGCCGCAAGCGCGAGGGACAGCTGCTGACCCTTGCCGACGGCTACTGGAGCGTGCACAGCTCCACCGTGCCCGGCGAAGCCGAAAGCGTGACCCTGCTGGTGCTGAACGAGGAGACCGAGCTGCGCCGCATTGAGGCAGAGTATAAGGCCAGCCGTCCGGGGTATCTTGCCTTCCAGCTGGACGGCTACGATGATGTGTTCGGGGATTTGATGGACAGCGAGCGCGCCCGCCTGCTGGAGGGCGTCAACCGCATTCTGGAGGATATGATCGGGCGCGGCAGCGGCTTTCTGCGCCGGGTAGGCAGTGGCGGCCGCTACATCGCAGTGGTGGAGGAGCGCCAGCTGGAGCAGTTTGCCAACCGCGGCTACGACGTGCTGGATAAGATCCGCGCACTGGACCCCAGTGTGAGCCTTTCAATGTCCATTGGTATCGGACGCGGCGCGCGCACCCTGCGGGAAGCGCAGGATATGGCCGAGCACGCACTGGATATGGCGCAGGGACGCGGCGGCGATCAGGCTGCTGAGATGACGCTGGACGGCTTTACCTTCTATGGCGGCGTGAGCCACGGTGTGGAAAAGCGCAGTAAGGTGCGCAGCCGCCTTGTGGCTGACCAGTTGGTCAAGCTGATCAAGGAGGCCGACCATGTGGTCATCATGGGTCACCGCATGAGCGATCTGGATGCCATCGGCGCAGCCGAGGGTGTGCTGCGCATTTGTAAGATCTGCGATGTGCCGGCGGTCATCGCCGTCCGGCGAGACGCTACGCTGGCGGCCAGTCTGATCGATGCGCTGTGCAAGGCGGGGCAGAAGGATGACTTCATCGACCCCAAGGACGCCCTGCCCATCATCTCCAAGCGCACCCTGTGCATTGTGGTGGATACATATCAGGTTGGCCTTGTGGAAAGCAAGGACATTCTGGAAAAATGCGGCAAGGTGGCCGTCATCGACCACCACCGCAAGGGCGTGGGCTACATCGAAAACCCGGCACTGGTCTGTCACGAGCCCTATTCCTCCTCGGCCAGCGAGCTGGTCACCGAGCTGTTGCAGTATGTGGGCGAGCGGGACGACAAGCCCAACCGCGTGGAGGCCGAAGGTCTGCTTGCCGGCATTTTGCTGGATACGCAGGACTTTACCCTGCACACCGGTGTGCGTACTTTTGAAGCCGCTGCTGCCCTGCGCCGCTACGGCGCAGAGACCGAGCGGGTGCGCCGGTTGTTCGATGTGACCATGGTGGAATACAACGCCAAGGCCGATTTGGTGGAAAAGGCGCAGATGTACAAAAACTGTGCCATCTCCATTGGCGGCGAGGTCGCCCCGGAAGCCCGGGTCGCCATTGCGCAGGCTGCCAACGACCTATTGCGCATTCAGGGCGTGGACGCCAGCTTTGTGGCAGTGCAGGTGGGCAACGGGGTCAACGTCTCTGCCCGCAGCATGGGTGCCGTGAATGTGCAGGTGATCATGGAGTCGCTGGGCGGCGGCGGTCATCAGACCATGGCAGCAGCCCAGTTAAAGCATATCACCCCGCAGGCGGCTCGCAGCCGCATTCAGGATGCCATCGACCAATATTATCTCTCCCAGAAAAAGACTACGCCGGAAGCACGACCGGCAAAAGGGGAATAAAACATGAAACAGTACGATTATCTCATCGTTGGTGCCGGTCTGTTCGGTGCCGTGTTTGCCCACGAGGCCAAAAAGGCAGGCAAAAAGTGTCTGGTCATCGATAAGCGCGACCATATCGCGGGCAATATCTACACCGAAGCTGTGGAGGGCATCAACGTGCACCGCTACGGTGCGCATATCTTCCACACCAACAACAAGGCCGTGTGGCAGTATGTAAACCAGTTTGCAGAGTTCAACCGCTACACCAACAGCCCGGTGGCCAACTACCACGGCCAGATCTACAACCTGCCCTTCAACATGAACACCTTCAACAAGATGTGGGGCGTTGTGACCCCTGCCGAGGCCAAGGCCAAGATTGAAGAGCAGAAGGCTGCTGCGGGCATTACCGACCCGCAGAACCTGGAAGAGCAGGCCATCAGCCTTGTGGGCACCGATATCTACGAAAAGCTCATCAAGGGCTACACCGGCAAGCAGTGGGGACGCCCCTGCACCGAGCTGCCCGCCTTTATCATCAAGCGCCTGCCGGTGCGCTTTACCTACGACGACAACTACTTCAACGCCCTGTATCAGGGCATCCCCAGCGGCGGCTATACCGCCATGGTGGAGAAGATGCTGGACGGCGTGGAAGTGCGCCTGGGCGTGGACTATCTGGCCGAGAAGGCAGAGCTGGACAAGCTGGCCGACAGGGTCGTCTACACCGGCCCGGTGGACGCCTACTTCGGCTACCGTCTGGGCGCGCTGCAGTACCGCAGCGTCCGCTTTGAGACCGAGGTGCTGGACACCGACAACTATCAGGGCAACGCGGTGGTCAACTACACCGATGCCGAGACCCCCTACACCCGCATCATCGAGCACAAGCACTTTGAGTTCGGCACCCAGCCCAAGACCGTCATCAGCCGCGAGTACAGCGCCGAGTGGAAAAAGGGCGATGAACCCTACTATCCCGTCAACGATGAGAAGAACGGCGCTCTGTATGCGCAGTATAAGGCACTGGCCGATGCCGAGCCGGGCGTGATCTTCGGCGGCCGTCTGGGCGAGTATAAGTACTACGATATGGACAATGTCATTGAGGTAGCACTGGACGTGGCCGCAAAGGAACTGGCGTAAATGCCCTGCTTCCTCTTGCCCAAAAACGACAAATGCGCTATACTATTACCATAAGACTGCACCGGTTTTCCGGTGAGAAGTGAGGGATACTATCATGAAAGTGATTCTGAAGCAGGATATCAAGGGCATCGGTAAGAAGGACGAGATCCACGAGGTCTCCGACGGCTACGCCCGCAACTACCTGTTCCCGCGCAAGCTGGCCGCTGTGGCAGATGCCAGCGCTGTGAACATGGCCCGCGGCAAGGAGGCCGCAGCCGATTTCCACGAAGCTGAGAATGTGGCAGCCGCCAAGGCTCTGGCTGCCAAGATCGAAGGCAAGACCGTGACCATCAAGGCCAAGGGCGGCGCATCCGGCCGTCTGCACGGCAAGGTGACCGGCAAGGAAGTTGCCGAGGCACTGGCTGCGCTGGCAGGTGCACCCATCGACAAAAAGAAGATCGAGCTGGAGACCAAGGACATCAAGGATGCCGGCGTGTTCAACGGCAAGGTCCGTCTGTACGTTGGCGTCGTGGCTTCCTTCAAGATCCAGGTGGAAGTGGAACAGGCCTGATCTGTGTGCCGTTTGCGCCCCCTCACAGCAGGGGGCGCTTTTTGGCTTTACAGGATGCTTTGGATTTTGGATAAGGACAAACTACTATGCCGAACGAACGACGTTATTCCAATGAACTGAATCTGGAGAGCGTGGGCATCAATCTGCCCTACAATATGCAGGCAGAGCAGAGCGTGCTGGGCGCGGTGCTGCTCAAGCCAGACACTTTGACCGATCTGGTGGAGATTATCAAGCCGGAAATGTTCTACACCCGGCAGAACGCCCAGATCTGGACGGAGATGCTGCGCCTGTTCACCAACGACCAGACCATCGATTTTGTCACCCTGCTGGATGCGGTGGTGTCCGATGGTGTGTTCCCCAGTGCAGACGAAGCTAAGATCTACCTGACCGGTCTGGCAGAAACAGTGCCCAGCATCTCCAATGTAAAGGCCTACGCCCAGATCGTGCAGGAAAAATATCTGGTGCGTCAGTTGATGGGTGTCGCCAAGGACATCTTGCAGGACGCCGGGGACGAGCCGGACGCCGACCTTCTGCTGGAAAACGCCGAGCAGCGCATCTACGAGATCCGCTCCGGCCGCGATTCCAGCGCCCTGACCCCGCTTTCGTCCAGCATGGTGGAAACGCTGACCAACCTGCAAAAGATCAGCGGCCCGGATGCGGACAAGTACAAGGGCATCCCCACCGGCTTCCGTCTGCTGGACACCGTGCTTACCGGCCTTGGCCGCGGCGATCTGGTCATTCTGGCAGCCCGTCCCGGCATGGGCAAGACCAGCTTTGCGCTGAACATCGCCACCCGCGTGGCCATGCAGCAAAAGGTGCCGGTGGCTATCTTCAGTTTGGAAATGACCAAGGAGCAGCTGACTAACCGTATCCTCTCGTCAGAGGCTGGTATCGACAGTCAGGCCTTCCGTACCGGTGCGCTGCGCGCCGAGGACTGGGAGTATCTGGCACTGGCCACCGAAAAGCTGCACGATGCACCGATCTATATGGACGATACCTCCGGTATTACCATCACCGAGATGAAGGCCAAGATCCGCCGGGTGAATCAGGACCCTGCCCGCCCCAACGTGGGCCTCATCGTCATCGACTATCTGCAGCTGATGACCACCGGCCAGCGCAGCGAGAACCGCGTGCAGGAGATCAGCTCCATCACCCGAAACCTGAAGATCATGGCTAAGGAGCTAAATGTGCCCATCATCGCGCTGAGCCAGCTGTCCCGTGCGGTGGAAAAGCAGGGCAACAACTCCAGCCATCGCCCGCAGCTTTCTGACCTGCGCGATTCCGGCTCCATCGAGCAGGACGCAGACTGCGTTTTGTTCTTGTACCGCGATTCCTACTACGCCAGCCAGAACCCGGACGGTGCCGAGGTGGATGCCGATACCGCCGAGTGTATCGTGGCAAAGAACCGTCACGGCGAGACCAGCACCGTGCCGCTGGGCTGGGATGGTGCCCACACCCGCTTTATGGATGTGGACTTCAAGCGCTGATGGATACCGCGATTCTTGCCCGGGTGGAGGATTTCTGCATCCGGGAGGGGCTTTTGCAGCCCGGCACACCGCTGCAACTGGCAGCGGCAGTCTCCGGCGGGGCGGACAGCATGGCGCTGCTGCTCTTGCTGCGGCAGCTGCAGCCAAGGTTCGGCTATACGCTCTCTGCCTGCCATGTGAACCACGGTCTGCGCGGGCAGAGCGCCGACCGGGACGAAGCCTTTGTGCGGGCTGAATGCGCCCGCTTGGGTGTGCCGCTGCGGGTGTTCCACGCCGCAGAGCTGACCCCGCCCCCGGCGCACGCCGGGGAGGACTGGGCGCGCCGTCTGCGTTACACGGCCTTTGCGCAGCTGCAAGGGCAGGGGATAGATGCCATCGCTACGGCCCATACTGCAAATGACCAAGCCGAAACGCTGCTGCTGCGGCTGGCGCGCGGCACTGGGCTGCACGGTGCGGGCGGCATCCGGCCAAGGCGCGGGTGCTACCTGCGTCCGCTGCTCTGCCTGAGCCGCGCCGAGACCGAGGCCGTCTGCCGGGCTGCAGGACAGCCGTGGGTCACCGATGAGACCAACGATACCGATGCCTACGCCCGCAACCGGCTGCGCCACAGCGCCCTGCCTGCGCTGGAAAGCACCAACGCGGCGGCAGTGCAGAATCTGGCGCGGTTCTGTGAAAAGGCCGCGCGGGCAGATGTCTACTTTGCCGCTGAGGCTGCAAGGCTTCTGGCGGCGGCACGCCTGCCCGGCGCAGAAACTGCATGGCAGCTGGCGCCCTTGCAGGCGGCAGACCCCCTGCTGCTGGAAACTGCGCTGCACAGTCTTGTGGCTCCGGTGCGGGATGCAGAGGAAAAATATGTGCAGCTGCTGTGCGCCGTGGTGCGGCAGGGCAGCGGTGCAGTACAGCTGACCGGACAGGTACGTTTTTGCGCCGGGAACGGCTGCCTGCGGCAGGAAACGCTGCCGGACACACTGCCTTGGCAGCTGGAGAGCGCGCCGCAGCAAGTGCCCCTTTTGCCCGAAAAACAGCCGGAATTCCGGCTGCGCGGGGGCTGGAAGGGGACTGCGGAGCTGTTAAGAGCCGATTTTGAAGAAAAAATACAAGTCGTTCATAAAAAAGACTTAAAGAATCGGGCGGATTATGCTAGAATAACTACGTTGTACACTGGCCTTGTGCTGCGTGCCCGACAGCCGGGAGACCGCTTCCGGCCTGCGGGGCGGGGTTTGAGCAAGCCGCTGCGTAAGTGGATGAACGAGGCCGGTGTCCCGAACGAACTGCGGGATACGCTGCCGCTGCTTGCCAGCGGAAGCGAAATTTTATGGGTGTGTGGAGAAGGCTTTGCCGATGGCCTTGCACCGGACACGGAAAGCAGATGGATCCTGCACTTGGATGCAGAGATCGAAACACAGGAGGAAAAAACAAATGAGTATGCACGATGATATCAAGACCGTTCTGGTCAGCGAAGAGCAGCTGAAGGCCAAGGTGGCAGAGCTGGGCGCTCAGATCAGCCGGGATTATGCCGGTAAAAATCTGGTGCTGGTGTCCATCCTCAAGGGCTCGGTGGTCTTTATGGCCGACCTGATGCGGGCTGTGAGCATCCCCTGCAATATCGACTTTATGGTGGTCTCCAGCTACGGCGGCAGCAACACCACCACCAGCGGTCTGGTCAAGATCATCAAGGATCTGGACGGTGATCTGTCCGGCAAGGATGTGCTGATCGTGGAGGACATTCTGGACACCGGCGTCACCCTGTCCAACCTTGTGCCCATGCTCAAGATGCGCAACCCGAACTCCGTTAAGATCTGCACCATCCTTGATAAGCCCAGCCGCCGCAAGGCCAACATCCAGCCGGATTACGAGGGCTTTCAGGTGCCTGACGAGTTCGTGGTGGGCTATGGTCTGGACTACGACGAAAAATACCGCAACCTGCCCTATGTTGGCGTGCTGAAGCCCGAGATCTACACGAAGTAACGTGTCCATTATAAAAATCCAGAACTGGAGTTGATTTTTTTGCAACCGAAGAAACCCCGTTTCAATCCGCTGGTGATCGCCATTGTACTGGCAGCCGTGCTGATGGTGTGGTCGGTGCTGGGCGGCACCGGCTCTGCCAGCAGCTCTTCCATGGAATATTCCACGGTGGTGCATTATTTTGAAAGCCTGCAGGTCACGCAGTTCTCGCTGGACCTGAACACCGGTGTCATCACCATGACCCTGAAGGAGGGCGCACAGGAGCTGCCCAACGCTGCCGAGCAGACCACCACCCAGTCTACGGGCGGACTGCTTTCCGGCCTGCTGTCCTCCTCTTCCTCCGCCCCCACCGGGGTGAAGAAGAACGATGACGGCACCGAGACAGTCAGCTACAAGCTGCCCTACGCCCGGATGTTCGTGGACCATGTGTCGGACTACATCGCCCAGTACGATGCAGCCAACCCCGATGCGCCCATGGTGTACGATTATGTGCCCGCCAAGGAGACCATCCCCTGGATGGAGATCCTGTTCTATCTGGCTATGCTGGGCTGCACCGGCTTTTTGCTGTTCTCCATGATGCGTGGCGGCGCCGGTGGCGGCGGCATCATGAACGTGGGCAAGGCCAAGGTAAAGGACGAGCACGAGAACAAAAAGACTGCCACCTTTGCCGATGTGGCCGGTGAGGACGAGGAAAAAGAGGAGCTCAAGGAAGTTGTGGAGTTCCTCAAGAGCCCCGATAAGTTCAATACGCTGGGTGCCCGCATCCCCCACGGTGTGCTGCTGGTGGGCCCTCCGGGTACCGGTAAGACCCTGCTGGCCCGTGCCTGTGCAGGCGAGGCGGGGGTGCCCTTCTACTCCATCTCCGGCTCTGACTTTGTGGAAATGTATGTCGGCGTGGGTGCATCCCGCGTGCGTGACCTGTTCGATAAGGCCAAAAAGACCATGCCCTGCATCATCTTCATCGATGAGATCGATGCCGTGGGCCGTCAGCGCGGCACCGGTCTGGGCGGCGGGGATATCAAGTTCTGCGGGATATTAGGGCTGGTCTATGGTCCTTCCGGCATGGCGCTGGTCTTTCTGACTGCCGCTGTTACTGCAATGCCTGTGATCTTTCTTCTCAGGCGGCTTTATCGAACTGGGCAGCCCCTTGCTATCCCGTTCCTGCCATTTCTCGCCTGTGGCTGCTGTACAGCGACCCTGGCCCAATTATTTTTAAGATAGGAGACAACGCTTATGAAACTCAATAACCGATTCATCTTCGGTATCCTCTCTCTGCTGTTGGCGGCAGTTATCGCCTTTGTGGCACTTCCAACCATCGCCCGTCAGACCAATGGAAAAGAGGAAATCGTCCGTATCACCCAGCCGGTATTGAAAGGCGAGCAAATCTCGTCAGAAAATGCCGAGGTGGTTGAGGTAGGCGGCTATA
>OHSG01001279.1_pt1 | contig 10104 bp, 10 predicted proteins | sample 1578601 | NCBI WGS metagenome assembly OHSG01 (sample SAMEA3879534, study PRJEB24766) | human gut metagenome | biome: human-associated habitat; feature: feces | place: USA | collected 1985/1987
CGTAGCGAGAGATAAAACGCAGGCTCAAGCCCGGCGTTAGAGGGCTTGTGGGTTCTTAGGGCCAAGCCCTAAGCGAAGCTTGAGGCAGAGCCTCAATCGGCGTAAGCCGACCAAGCGGTGCAGATTTAATTAGAAAAAGCACGCAAAAGTCTGATATCAAATAAAGGTAATATCGGAGCAAAAATCTGCACCGCCTACCCTATCCCTAAGTAAATGTAAATCCGCAAAGAGCGTAGCGATTTTGCGGCATGGCAAATTTGCCCGAAGAAGCTGTAGGGGCTGGCGCCCTCGACAGCCCGTTTCTGGAAGCGGCAAGGTTTGAATTTATACAACCCATGTGGGCGACCAAAGGTCGCTCCTACAAAAAAATCATCGCCGCAAGGCGATACCATAATTCCTCATTCCTCACTCCTCACTCGACAAACGATAAAATTTACAAAAAATTAATAAAATTCTTTGACAAATGATTGACAAAGAAGAACACAGATGTTATAATTGTAGTACCTCTTTATGAGGTCTATTTTTTTGCGCTCTTTTTTTGAGCGTAAAAAAGCATAAGTTACCTCAGGGCTGTGTGACAGCTTGCGTGAAAACGTATGAGGGAGGCAGACGTACCCTGAATGTTCTTGCGGGGTATAAATTTCGTCAGGAGGTGCCGAAATGAGAGTAAAAATTACACTTGCTTGTACTGAGTGTAAGCAGAGAAACTACAACACTAAGAAGAACAAGAAGAATGACCCTGACAGACTTGAAATGAACAAGTATTGCAAGTTCTGTAAGAAACACACTCTTCACAAAGAGACTAAGTAATATTGAAAGGAGCTATTTCTAATGGCTAAAAAAACAGATGTTACTAAGTCTTCAAAAAAGGATACCGGCAAGGATCAGAAGAAAAAGGGCGGAATAAGAAAATATTTCAGAGAGCTTAAAGCTGAAATGAAAAAGGTCGTTTGGCCTACAAGACAGCAGGTGACTAAGAATACGGGAGTTGTTCTCTCGGTAATGGTCGTTATGGCTCTGTTCCTTTTCGGCGTTGATTCAGGTCTGGGTGCAGCTATCAAGGCTATCCTTAAGATCGGCGGCTAAGCCGTCACAGCGGTTTTGACAACATCAATATGGAGGTAAGAAACATGTCAGAAGAAGCAAAGTGGTATGTTGTTCACACTTATTCAGGTTATGAGAATAAGGTAAAAAGCAATATTGAAAAGGTTGTTGAAAACCGAAACCTTCAGGATCTGATCCCTGAGGTAATGATCCCAATGGAGGAAGTTACCGAAGTAAAGGGCAATAAGATCGACAAGGGCGACAGAAAGCTTTTTCCAAGCTATGTGCTTGTAAAAATGGTGCTTACAGACGATTCATGGTATATCGTTAGAAATACCAGAGGCGTTACGGGCTTCGTTGGTCCTGCGTCAAAGCCTGTTCCGCTGACCGATAAAGAGGTTGCAGCGCTGGGTGTTGACACACAGAGAAGCGCTAACGTTCAGGTCGGCTTCAAGGAAGGCGACAACGTCGTTGTAACAGCAGGTTCATTCGAGGGCTTCACAGGAGTTGTGGAGAAATTCGATATGGAAGCACAGACGGCAGACGTCAGAGTATCTATGTTGGGCAGAGAAACAACTGTTACTATGCCGCTGACACAGATAAAGTCTGAGGAATAAGGAAAAAGGCGGTAAAACTCCGCAAACATTCGTGAAAATGGAAGCAAAGCCGTCAATGACGGTTCGGATATACGGCTTCCGGAAACGTGGGAGAGCGTATGGCGCTCGCCTTACCACTTAATTATGGAGGTGCGAACAAATGGCACAGAAGGTAGTAGGCTATATTAAGCTTCAGATTCCAGCAGGAAAGGCAACTCCTGCACCACCGGTTGGTCCAGCTCTTGGTCAGCACGGTGTAAACATCATGGCGTTCACAAAGGATTTTAACGAGAGAACTAAGAACGATATCGGTCTTATCATTCCTGTTGTTATCACAGTTTACGCAGACAGATCATTCACATTCATCACCAAGACTCCTCCGGCAGCAGTTCTCATCAAGAAGGCTTGCAAGATCGAGTCAGGTTCCGGTGTTCCTAACAAGACTAAGGTCGCAACTATCACAAAAGAGCAGCTTCAGAAGATCGCTGAGCAGAAGATGCCTGACCTGAACGCAGCAAACATCGAGAGTGCTATGAGCATGATCGCTGGTACATGCCGTTCAATGGGCGTTGTAGTTGAGGACTAATCAATCGTACTGTGCATTCATGCACGGCAATGGTGGGAGGAATTTTCCGCTAACCGACTAGATATCCACTGTCGGTATTACCACTTAATGAGGAGGAAATATTAATGAAACATGGCAAGAAGTATGTTGACAGCTTCAAGGCTATCGACAAGGCTAAGCAATATGACGCTCCTGAGGCTCTGGAACTTGCAGCTAAGGGTGCTAAGGCAAAGTTCGATGAAACTATCGAGCTTCACATTCGTCTGGGCGTTGACTCAAGACACGCTGATCAGCAGGTAAGAGGTGCTGTTGTACTTCCAAACGGAACTGGTAAGACTGTAAGAGTTTGCGTATTCTGTAAGGAAGACAAGTATGAGGCTGCTAAGGCAGCAGGCGCTGACTATGTTGGCGGCATGGATCTCGTTGAGAAGATCACAAAGGAAAACTGGATGGATTTCGACGTTGTAGTTGCTTCACCTGACATGATGGGTGTTGTAGGACGTCTTGGTAAGATCCTCGGACCTAGAGGACTTATGCCAAACCCAAAGGCAGGAACTGTTACTCCAGACGTAGCTAAGGCTGTTACAGAGGCTAAGGCTGGTAAGATCGAGTATCGTCTTGATAAGACAAACATCATTCACTGCCCTATCGGTAAGGCTTCATTCGGTGTTGAGAAGCTCGAGCAGAACTTCAACACACTTATCAACGCTGTTGTAAAGGCTAAGCCAGCCGCTGCTAAGGGTCAGTACCTTAAGAGCGTAGTTGTAGCTTCTACAATGGGCCCTGGTATCAAGATCAGCACTGCTAAGTACGGCAACTAATCTGATAACAGATAAATATTGAATTTTTAAGGGACTTGTGCTAAATGCATAAGTCCCTTTTTTATATATTCCCACAATTTGAACCACCCATGTTCAAATATTTGCATTATCAAGAAAAATTAACAAAATAATTTTTAAAGTAATCGTTTTACCCTGTTGCATTATTTTTTCTATGTGTTATAATATCAATTGAGCCGTAAGGTTCAGATTTTTGCAAGGAGTGATAATTATTAATATCTTTTATAACGAAAAAGATAAGGCTTTCAAGCTGAGAGCCAATAATACAGACTATATGATGAAGGTCTGCGAGGAGGACTACCTCGCTCACGTTTACTATGGAAATAAAGTCCCTGACGAGGATCTGACTTATCTTCTCCGTCTTGACGAAAGCCCTTTTACCCCTGCCACTAACGACCGTGACAGAGCAAGCTTTATGGATACTCTGCCTTTTGAATATCCATGCTTCGGTCTTGGTGATTACAGAGAGTCTGCTTTCAAAATAATGGACGCTGACGGTATGTCGACTAGCGATCTGAGATATGTTTCTCATAAAATGTATGAGGGCAAACCAAAGCTTGAGGGTCTGCCTGCTACTTTCGCTACTGAGGAAAGCGGTTGTTCAACTCTCGAGATAACAATGTATGATAAGTATGCCGATATCGAAGTCGTTCTTATCTACACAGCTTTCGATAAGCTTGACGTTATCACACGTTCCGCTGTTATCACAAACAAGAGCGAAAAGCCGTTCAAGATAACAAGAGCCCTTTCAGCTTGCGTTGATTTTGATACAGACAAAATGGATATGATTACACTCAACGGCTCATGGGCTAGAGAAAGAGCTGTTGAAAGATGCAGACTTCACCATGGTAAACAGCTTGTTGATTCCTGCAGGGGCGAATCATCACATCAGAACAATCCGTTCGTTGCTCTTTGCGACAATAACGCTGACGAGGATAAGGGCGAGGTTTTCGGTTTCAACTTTGTTTACTCTGGAAACTTCTATGCTCAGGCAGAAGTGACTCAGCATAAGAAAACTCGTTTCCTTATGGGTATAAATCCTCTTGACTTCGAGTGGCTTCTGGAAAAGGGCGAAAGCTTCACTTGCCCTGAGGTAGTAATGGTGCACTCTGACGAGGGTATAGGCAAAATGTCAAGAACTTTCCATGACCTCTATAGAAACAACCTTATCAGAGGCGAGTATAAGGATAAAAGACGTCCGATACTCATTAACAACTGGGAAGCTACTTACTTTAATTTCGATACTGACAAGCTTATAGATATCGCTAAGGAAGCTTCAAAGCTTGGTATAGAAATGCTTGTTATGGACGATGGCTGGTTCGGTCATAGAGATTCTGATAACTCATCACTGGGCGATTGGTTCGTTTATGAGAAGAAGCTCAAGGGCGGTCTTAAATATCTTGTTGACGAGGTAAATAAGCTTGGCATGAAGTTCGGCATTTGGTTCGAGCCTGAAATGATATCCCCTGACTCTGAACTTTATAAGGCTCACCCAGACTGGGCTATCCAGATAAAGGGCAGACCTTTGACCCTTTGCAGAGAGCAGTATGTCCTCGACTATTCAAGAAAAGAAGTCAGAGATCATGTTTACGGCATGATGAAGAAGATACTCGACAGTGCAAATATCGAGTACATCAAGTGGGATATGAACAGACAGCTTACAGAGGTCGGCTCGGCTACCCTGCCTGCTGAAAGACAGAGAGAGCTTTGGCACAGATATGTTCTCGGTGTTTATGACCTTATGGACAGACTTACAACAGATTATCCTCATATCCTGCTGGAGAACTGCTCAGGCGGCGGAGCAAGATTTGATCCTGGTATGCTTTACTACAGCCCACAGATATGGTGCTCTGACGATACAGACGCTATCGAAAGACTGAAGATACAGCACGGCACTTCAATGTGCTATCCATGCTCAGCAATGGGTGCGCACGTTTCCGATTGCCCTAACCATACTGTTGGCAGAAACACTCCTTTTAAGACAAGAGGTCACGTTGCCATGGTGGGTACGTTCGGCTATGAGCTTGACGTAACAAGGATACCGCAGGAGGACAGGGACGCTATCCCTGCACAGATAGAGGAGTTCAACAAGTTCAACAAGCTTGTAAGAACAGGCGACCACTACAGAATAGGCAATATGTTTGAGGACAACTCCTGGGACGCTTGGGAGTTCGTTGCAAAGGACAAGAGCGAGGCTCTCTTTGAGTTCGTTCAGGTGCTTGGCAGACCAAACGAAAGATCAAGACGTATCAAGCTCAAGGGTCTTGAAGCTGACGCTTACTATTATGAGGAGAATGAGCCTGACAAAAAGATTTCAGGTGCGGCACTTATGAATGCAGGTATCAACATCGCAAAGATATGGAATGGTGACGGACTTTATGGCGACTTCTGCTCAAAGATACTTCATTTCATAAAGGTGTAAGAGCAAAGCGTTTATCAAAGTTGTGGTAAGTTTAGATAAATACACAAAAGACTATTGACAATTTGAAGATATTGTAGTACAATAGTTGTAAAATAAGTTCAAATTTTAAAGGCGGAGCTCTTCCGCCTTTAAATAACACAGAGATGTAAACGAATACAACTTATAAGGAGAATTTTTATGAGGTTAAAAAAGCTAATGGCAGTGGCTTGTGCCGCCGCCCTTACAGTGACAGCTTTCGCAGGCTGCTCAAAAAAGAACGATTCCTCCAGCGGCTCTGACAGCAAGGGCGACGCTAAGAAGGAGTATTACAACGCTCAGCCTGTTGACACTGGCTGGGAGTGGGGAAATGTCGAGATAGTTGACGGTGGTTTTATCCCTGACGTCATCTATAACCCTACTGAGGAGGGGCTTATCTACGCCAGAACAGATATGGGCGGCGCTTATAAGTATAATAAGGATACTCAGCGCTGGGAGTGTATAACAGATTGCTTTGGTGGCGACGATTGGAACTATAACGGAACAGAGAGCCTTGCAACTGACCCTGTTGAGCCAAACAGAGTTTATCTTGCGGCTGGTACATACTCCACAAACAACGGTGCAATATTTGCTTCTGACGATTACGGCAAGAACTGGACTATCTGCGAAATGCCTTTCGGCATGGGCGGTAACGAGGTCGGAAGAGGCTGCGGTGAAAGACTTCAGGTAGACCCTAACGATAACTCTATACTTTACTTCGGCTCAAGAGCTGACGGACTTTGGAAGTCCACAGACTATGGCGCAACATGGAACGAGGTCACTTCATTTCCTACAAAGGGCGGATATACTGAAGACGGATATTCTATCGGACTTACATTCGTGGCATTCGATAAATCAAGCTCTGAAAAGGGTCAGGCAACAAAGACAATAATCGTTGGCTCAGCAGGAACACAGGGGGATTATCTCTATCGTTCTGATGACGCAGGCGAAACCTGGACAGCTATCCCTAATCCAAAGTCTGAGGCTACAGGCGACAAGACCGAGAAACTCAAGCCTTGTCAGGGCGAGATATCTTCTGACGGATATCTCTATTCAACATGGTCTTATAAGGTAGGACCAAACGGCGCTTCTGACGGAGCAGTTCAGAAGTATAACCTTAAAACGGGCGAGTGGACAGAGATAACTCCTGAGAGATCTTATACTTGCGGTTACAATGGTATCTCAGTAAACCCTAACGACCCTAACATGATAGTATGCACAACTCTTGACCTTTGGGCATACTTCGACAACCTTTTCGTTTCCTATGACGGAGGCGAAACTTGGAACGGCATTTGGAGCTGTGACGAGAACGGCAAGACGGTAAACAACTTTGATCTTGATATAAGCAATGCTCCTTGGCTGGATTGGCAGGGACAGCTCAAGCCGGGCTGGTGGATGACAGGCGTTGCTATCAACCCGTTCAACCCAGATGAGGTTCTTTACACAACAGGTGCAACTATCTTCGGTACATCAAATCTTTCAAAGATAAAGGACGAGCCTGTTGACATAAGCGTAAAGGCAATGGGAATTGAAATGACAGCTATCTTTGACTTCGTTTCACCTCTCGATAATGGCGAGGGTACTCCTGAGCTTTATTCCACAATGGGTGACCTTTACGGCTTCCGCCATGATGATGTAACAAAAGCTCCGCAGGAGCATTATGGCGACTTTAAGGCGACATCTATAGATTGTGCGGCACAGGATTATAAGATAGTAGTAAGAGCAACAGACGATGGCGACGGCTCGGTTTACTATTCAACAGACGCAGCCGAAACTTGGCAGGCAGTGGAAACACTTCCGGAGGGCGTTGGCAAAAAAGCAGGCGGCACAGCTAAGCTTTCCGCTGACGGCAAAACCATTTTCTATCAGAGCGGCACAACAGGCGTTGCTGCGGCAGTAACAAGCGACTTTGGCAAAACATGGACTACCTGCGAGGGACTTCCTGCCGGTGCAGTTATTGAAACAGATAAGGTAAATCCTGATAAGTTCTACGGCACATATGACGGAACGTTCTATATGAGTACAGACGGTGGAAAGACTTTCAGTCCTATAGCAAATATGCTCGTTTCAGCAACATCAATAAAAGCTTGTCCTGATACAGAGGGCGACCTTTGGATACCTGTAGGTGCGGGCGGAGTTTACTATCTTGACTCATCAACAGGCACTCTCGCTCCTACATCTCAGGACGTTACACTGTGCGATGCTATTGGTCTTGGTAAGGCTGAAAAAGACGGCGACTATATGGCACTCTACATGATGGGCGAGGCAAACGGCGACGGCTACGGAATCTACCAGTCCACCGACAAGGGAGTAACATGGAAGCGTATCAATGATGACACACAGAAGTGGGGCAACGTTAGAAAGATAATCAGCGGCGACCCTAAGGTATACGGCAGAGTTTATGTAGGCACTGACGGACGTGGTATCATTATGGGAAACGTTAAGCAGTAATACATTATAATATAGCGAACAGAGCGGTGCAGATAGTGCCGCTCTGTTTTTGTCTTTGCCCGAATGCAAAGCATTTCTGCACATTGTATAAGTGAATAAAATCGGAAGTGCAAATTTGTGCATTGTTATGATAAATCTTAAAATCATCTTAGCAAAATTACAAATGCTTGCATTTGGTGCAGATTTTTGTTATTATGTTACTGTAAGAACAAATCAGAAGATACAGACAACAGAAAGGGGTGCTTAATATGAACGATGCAAATAAAGAAACAAACACAGCTTATGAAGAGCCGAAAAAGAAGGTGTATGTAAAGCTTATAATATTTCTTGCGTTGATAACGGCGCTGTTCATAGTTTTAGGGGCAAAGTTCGTGCTGTTTTATTACAGAACCCATGGAATTGGAGGACACTATTTTTATAAGGGCTGTGATGCGGAGGTCGTCCACCAACTGCCAGAGGGTCTCACTGACGAGGATATCTCCAATGCTGTTATAAAGGATGAATACGATAACGGCTTTGATCACGAATATACGACCGCCGGCGAAAGCGACTTCTTTGTTGAAACACACTATTTATTAGGTGTGCAGAATATCGACAATAAAAATTGCAAGGTCTATCTGCTGAGCGATTGTGGGCATTATAAGGACAGCGTGTTGCAAAGCGGCAGTCTTGTGGTGAAAATGATAGATTTTGAAAAGCAGAAAGGTCAATGGGTGGGTGATTATCTGTGGGAGCCGAGAGGCGGAGCAATGTATGAAGGCTCGATCAGGGAAACTATCCCCTCTGAGCTGGCCGATATTATATTCAGCGATGAGGAAACAGAGATCAAAAAGAAGATCATCGCTGAAACGGAAGAAAAGGTCAAGGCGTACTATAATACTGACAAAGTGGCGTAATATAAACTTTGTATAACATGATACAGCAAAATGGGACGTCGAGGACGCCGTCCCCTACACCATACATCTTGCAGGGGCGATCTGTGGTCGCCCATTCTTTTGGCGATAGCAAAATTATTGCGATAAATAGTTGTGTTTTACCACGCTAAAGCCCCGAAAAACCGACTTTTATAACGAATATGAATAAAATGTAGCGGTAAATAATACTCATAGTGAAATTTGTGCAATGTGCATATAAACACGTTGAGAAGTAGGTGAAAATTCTATATTGTAATTTGTCTGTAACCGCTTGCAAATGGCTTGAAAGTAGTGTATAATAATACTTGCGTGACTGCACAGTGTATTTAATGTACACGATGATGATATGCGATGAAGCGGAAGGTTGCTGACAGTTGGTCAGGTAATTTCCGTGGAGTATGTCCGATTTTAAACCGGGCGACTGTTAATACCGAACACAGTATGTGCTTATGCTTCTTGCGATAGCGGACAAGGTCTGCTTTAGCGTGAGTATGTGTGATGCTGTGTGCGCTGTTTTCTGAGTCCGAAAGCCTTGTGGGTTTCGGAATTTTTTATGAGAACGGCAGGGAACACACGGCAGAGTGTAAACGGGTATCAACAGAAAGCTTTTAAAGCTCGAACCTGTCAATTGCGTAAGCGATCGGCATGCCTCGATCATTTACGCAATTGACTGAGGCTTGAGTGAAAGAAAGCTGCCCCCTAAACTTTTTTAATTTGCACAAGGAGGCGATTTAAGTGGCAGTCAATGAAAAGATCAGAATCAAGATCAAGGGTTACGAGCATGCGGTTGTAGACGCAGCTGCAGCAAAGATCGTTGAGGCTGTTAAGCGTTCAGGCGCACAGGTTTCAGGTCCTATCCCACTTCCTACAGACAAAGAGGTAATCACTATCCTCAGAGCTGTACACAAGTACAAGGATAGCCGTGAGCAGTTCGAGATGAGAACTCACAAGAGACTTATCGATATCATGACACCAACTCAGAAAACAGTTGATGCACTTTCCAGACTGGAAATGCCTGCTGGTGTTAACATCGATATCAAGATGAAGACTAAATAATTAGTCATCAACCCCAATTTGATAATGCTATAAGCATTAAGCTATTTACTATATGATTGCCGGTAATCGGTAATCCGCTATAAGGAGGAAGAAAGAATGAAGAAAGCTATTTTAGCTACAAAAGTCGGAATGACTCAGATCTTCAACGAAGACGGAACACTTACTCCGGTAACAGTTCTTCAGGCTGGACCTTGTGCTGTAA
>OHSG01001288.1_pt1 | contig 10061 bp, 6 predicted proteins | sample 1578601 | NCBI WGS metagenome assembly OHSG01 (sample SAMEA3879534, study PRJEB24766) | human gut metagenome | biome: human-associated habitat; feature: feces | place: USA | collected 1985/1987
TAGCCGCAAATAATGTTTGAGAGGTTAAACAAAGCGTCGGCATGGAAGTTGAAGTAGTTAAACTTCTGTTTCTCCAGCCAATAGCCGTTGCCACCCTTGCCGGGCACCTCTTCGCCTGTGCTGTGAACATGGTCCTGTGTGGCACCCTTAACAGACAGGCCGCTGTACATAAGTCTTACACCGATGCTCGGCGAGAACCATTTGCCTACGGCGATGTCGAGAGCCGGAGATATACGGTCGCCGAAAGAAGCCTGACGGTCGTGGTCGCCAAAGTAAACCTGGCCGCCGGCACCTACGCTGACAAACCAGTTGCTCCAGAAGCCGTTTGTCTCAACATTGTATTTATCTGAGCTGTATTCCACATATTCTGTAGAACCGTTCTTCTGGTCAGCCTGAGCCCAGGCTGAGCTCGCAGCAAGCAACGCTAAAGCTGCGACAAATGTCTTTTTAATCATGATATGTCTTTTATTTTTAATTTTACTAATTCTATTCCACATCTAAACTGACAATATTTTTTATTTGTCCTGTCCTGTCTGCTTTACTTGTTATAAGTGTATTCAAAACTTACAACAACGGGGAAGTGATCGGCATAGCCGTTCACTTTCGTGTAGCTTACATTCTGATTGTCTAAAATATTGCCATTGATGTCTTCTATTGTCACTCCTGAGAAAGAAACCTGTTCGGTATCCTTTGCGAAATGTTCCACATCATTCATACAACTTATGGCCTTAAGCTGTATTGCGGCGCCGGGCACGTTGATGTACCACATTTTGTCCACCACCTCACCACGCTGATCGTCGGCACACAAGATGTCGTTTTCAACGTCTCCTGCATACTTTGAACGTATCATCAGCGATTTGGTGTTCCATGTAGGATATACGCCACCGCGGCACAAATCCACCCACGGGTCTGCTATCTGCAAGCCATCGCTTGTAACAGGATTTATCAGATTGTTCACAATCTGGTGACGGGTATAACGCATGTTGGTGTCGCCCATGATGATAGCCGGGCGTTTGTTCTCTTTCGCCTTAGCCACCACATAGTCGCGCAACTGACGCAGCTGCGAAAGCTGAGCTTTCACCCATTCATTACTTTCCTCGGTGTTACCCTCGCCTTCATAAGTGTTCATGTGGGTGATATAGACATCCACAGTTACACCTTCTGCTACAGTAACCTCGTAATGACGGAAACCTTTTGCTATCAGTTCATTTGCACCTTCAAAAACATTACCTTTTGCATCGTTATACGCAACCATGGTTTCACCGGTGGCTGTGATGCCGTCTTTCTTCCAGAAGAAACAAAGTCCGTCTGTATCATTATGTCCACTCAAAGACACAGAACCACGGTAAGTACCAATGTTATAATTGGTCATGGCACCGGCAAGTTCATCGTGATAGGCGAAATCCTCGCTGACGGCAATAAAATCATAACCAATACCATTCATGATGTTACCGATAGCCGTTGTTCCGTCTGAACCGGGACCACCCTCATTTACCAATGGAATATCCGGCAGTCCGTCTACATTCAGCGTCGCACATGTAAATCTACCCTCTACAGGATTTCCCTCGTCGTCATAAACCTTAAGGGTTTCATACTTGTCGAGAGTTACCGGGAAGGTGTAAATCTGCTCAGCCGAGAAATTAGTCAGACTGTTAGCTGTGAACTCTGCTTTGTAGTTTTCGGTGGATACGGTGATTGTGAAGAGGTCGCCAGAATGGATTACCGGGAAAAGACTCATATAGCAAGTGAATGCCTGCTCAAGACTTGGCGAATTTGTATCCCAAGTGAGCGTAATTGAATTCTTTCCCTCATCGGTCTGTTTCCAACTGCCGGTTTGTGCATCGAACGTAAAGTTACCTGCAATAGGCACACCGGCATCTCCACGGCTTACGCTCATCGTGATGCTCTTCAGCGTCTCACCCTTCAGCGGGGTATCAGCTGCATCAATGGTAATGCGTGCCATTGAGAAGAGATGCTTAAACTCAAACTCATAACCGCCCTCACCTGTCGGCGTATTGGCGCTGCCTATCTTATAGTCGCCATGCAAGGCGCCGTCATCCATATTCTGTTCAGACGGCAGGTCTCCCACAAGTGAATGAACGTCATTAGATGCATTGGCTTCATTGTATGGGTAATAGGCATAAACGGGTTTGTCGAAAGCCGTAGTACCTGAAGCGGCAAAAGTTGCCGTAGCTGCGGTACCCTGCCCCACCTTGGCATAACATTTCTGCGATGTGCCAGATGCATCGAACACGCCGATTTCGTCACCGTCGGTCCATACAATACCAACGGCATTCGATCCATCTACTGCATTGCCCATGGCAGTACGTGTAGTGGCAGGCTGGGCTATACGGGCAACTATTTGGCCTTTGCTTACTTCTTCACCATAACCCAATATATCATTTGAACAAGAGTATAATATTTGTGCTGCCAACAAGACGGCAGCCATACCAAAATATTTACGCATAGAGATAGATTTCTTTTTCTTTAGAATGATTTTCTACGGAAGGACAGACATGCGCCTGTCCTCCGTAAAAAATAGTTGTGATTATCTGCATCTGGTCCAGCCAATTGCATTTGTATTATTGTCCTTCATACCTGAGCTGTAGCCCGGAGCTGCAGAGTGTACTGTACTATTGCCACTACCGCCCAGATTACCTTCGATGTCAGTTCCGTCAACAGGTGAACGATGCGGGTCGTAAGCCTTACGATACTTGTTGTTCATCTGAAGGATATTGTTAACAACATCTTTATATTGTATAGCACAGTTCATCAGCACAATGCCGAGAGGATAATAATCGCCACCATTTGACATTTCTGTAACTTTACCATTAATCCAACCATTCAAATCTTGGGCTACACCCACATGATCTTCTGGATAATAATAACCACCTAATCCCAAATAGTACCAAATATTATGCTGGTAATTGGCCAGATTATTATAATTGCCTTTTGAAACATTAAGAATATTTTCCAAATGAGTTTCACGTTGAGCGAGAGTTGGAGCAAAACCTCTGTCTGAAGGAGTATAACCACCTGTACCGTTTGTGATTTGGGCATGTGTTGCATACATATTTATGCCACTTGATGTATAATTGTTCCATTTCAAATTCGTTGTATAATAGTCTTGACCTAAGAACTCGTCCTCTACTAAGCTCATACCCATATTCATAAACAAGCACTTGCTATCAGCCACAGCATCCGTTGAGTATGTATTTACGATTACAATAACCTTACCAAGCACATCTGCGACACAAGTATTTGGTGTCAATGTACGTGCATCTACCACTTTATCAGATGATGCACATATTTGACTAATTCGTCCCTTCCAATCCAAATTTCCATTGAAGTCAGTCACATTATAACTGTCTTGTGCAAAAGTACATATTACAACCATATACTCATCATCTCTGGGTCGATTGTTCTCTGGATTTGATGGATCTTCATATATTATTCGATGCAATAATACATCTTCGAAGGTATCATTATCTGGATGCATATATCTACCACCAGTAGCATCATATGAAGCACCTCCAGTAGCAACGCCCAAATCTGTAGGGGTATATACCCATTCTAACCAACCCAAGGATCGCTCTGCATTCCATCTTGTATCAATATGGAATGCACGAACACCAGCTTTATATTGAGCGTCTATATCCGTACCACTTATTGTAGTGCCGTCGGACTGGAATGTTGGCTGGCTATCAATATTTCCAGAGTTCCATGAACCAGGAAGAGAAATCTCAGACAGATAGACATTACGCTGAATGTTAGACATCCAGTTGGCAGGATTCCAATCTCCACCTTCTTCTAGAGCAGGCAAATTCGGAAGGTAATGAACCTGACCAGGAACAAGAGTAGCATTTCCATCAAGAGAGCCTAAAGATTTCTTAAAGATGTGTCCATCAGTGGTAGATATTTCCATATACCAGTCGTTGGTAATTGGCATTTCTTTTGAAATCAAAAGGAAGGCACATAATTCAGCACTCTCATTGGGTCCCAAAGTCAGATATCCTTGAGTGTTAGGATCAGCTGCGTTCATGGTTACATAATTACGTCCCCTATCAGGTGTCAGAGTAGGCTTGCCTGTACCCGAGAATTTCAAGGTGAAAGAACCGTCTATTACTTCTCCTTGAGGAGCAAAAATACGGACGTAAGAAACTCCCACCTCACCTGATGAAGGACCTGTTAATGTGAAGCGAATAGCAGTAGAAAGTGGTATATACCGCAGATTTACGTCACTTCCTGCATTTGCTGTTGAACTGGCATACATAAAGCAGGCATTCATGTCAGGATTGACTTTTATCTTTGTTTTACCATCCACGATCTCTTCTCCAACGATGTTATTATCCTGCTGAGCCGGCATAGTAACAGTCATTGTTCTGTAATCAGTAAGTTCAGCATGAGATGCCGGATAGAAAGAATAGAAGTTACCACTTGGGTTATCGCCCCAACGTACACCAATGTCTCCGGTCTTGTCAAGACTTGTAGCATAGTTCTGCGTTGTATTGTCACCTACATTCACTTTATAGGTTGCAGAGCCTACACCACCTTCTTCTGCACAATCCGGCGAACTGACAATAACCTCATCTCCATTCTGCCAATAAATGGGGAAAGCATCTCCGTCTCTGTCACCATATACTGTACGGGTTGCACCTTTTTCAAGCGATGCCCCAAATTGAACGTCCTGCCCAGGTGTCGGATGACCACCTTCTAAATCCTCGGTCTGGCAACTATAAGCCAAGAGCGCAAGGGCAGATATTATTAAATACTTTTTTGTTTTCATAAGCATATACATTTTAAATTGTTATCGACATCATTACTTATCCCATTCTTGGTCAGTAAAACTGAAATTAAAATCAGTGTTCACTTCATGTTCTTCAATTTGTCCGTTGGCATTGTCAGGGTTTTTAACATTTGCCGATGATTGCATAAACCCGCTTTCCAGGTTTACCTGAGTCTTCCGCGTAGACGGAGACTCATACTTTTCTTTTTGTTCTTTTTTCATTGCAATAAAACTTTTTAATTAATTAAACTATAGTTTGAGAATCTCACTTTTTCTTCTTTTTTCCGTTCTTGCCATAGCCATAATGACCATAGCCATATCCATAACCGTAGCCGTAGCCATAACCATAGCCCCGGCGATTAGGATCAACGCCGTTGAGCACAAGAGCCATGTTCTTCAGTTTCTTGTCCTCATAAAGAGCCTCTATGTCAGGCAGTTGTCTGCGGTCGAGCTTTCCGGCACGCACTACGAATATTGTCAGGTCGGCAATACGGTTTACGATGCTTGCGTCGGCAATGATGCCCATAGGCACGTTGTCGGCAATTATTATGTCGTAGCGCTTGCGCAGTTCGTCTATAAGCTGGTCGAGCCTGCTGTCCATGAGCAGCTCTGCCGGGTTAGGAGCAATCTCGCCCGACGGAATAAGGTCGAATGTGTCCTGATGGCGTATTATGTCATCGAGCGTCGTTGTCGGGTCAGCCAGGTAGTTGGTCACACCGTTGCGGTGGTCGCCGAAATGGCGGCTCAGCGTTGCCTTACGGATGTCGAGGTCAACCATAACCACCTTCTTCTTAGCCAGTACGAAGCTCATTGCCAGATTGCATGAGATGAATGTCTTTCCGGCGCCTTCGTTGAACGATGTGAAGGTGATAACCTGAGTGGGATGATCCTTCTTAGACATAAACGACATGTTGGTGCGCAGAATGCGGAATGCCTCAGACACCACACTGTCGTCGTCGGGCTGAATGAGCGGATAATGATGCTGGCTGCGCTCTGTCTCCTTGTCGATAGGAATCTCACCGAGGAACGGCACGCTAAGCACCTTCTCAACATCCTTGCGTCCGTGAACGCGAGTGTCCATGAAGAGCACAAGCAGCCATCCCACACCGGGCAGGGCTATACCTATGAGCAGACCCAGCAATATTATGCGGTTGCGCTGCGGAGCAATGGGCGAGCCGCTGCCGTCGGCGCTGTCAATCACGCGGGCGTTGTTGTCGGCCATTGCCTGCGACAGTGCGTTCTCCTCACGCTTGTTGAGCAGGAAGAGGTAAAGCGCCTCCTTGATTTTCTGCTGACGCTCGATAGACAGAATCTGACGCTCCTTGCGAGGTATCGACGTAACGCGGTTTTGCGCTCTCATCTCGCGGTTCTGCGCGTCAATGCGCTTCACGTTAAGACTCACGATCATGTTGTCGACAGCACGTATGATGTTCTGCTTCATGGCGTGGAGCGAATTGTTAAGCTCCTGCACCACGGGGTTGTTCTCGCTGCTGTCGTCTATCAGCCTGTCGCGCTTCAGTTTGGTGCTGTTATAGAGGCTTATCTGATTTTCGATGTTCATGTCACCGATGCCGGTGTTTGCAGGTATAAGGTCGGTCTCCTTTGCCGGATTGGTCAGATATTCCTTAATGAAGCGTGCAAGGCGCAACTGAGTCTCCAGCTCCAGCGCGTCGGCATTATACTTCTGCGACTCGTTCATATACATATTAGCCGAAGAAGATATGTCAACCACCTGGTTGCGCTGCTTGTACGACTCGAGGTTCGACTCTACGTGGCCCAGCTCATTCTCGATTATTATCAGTCGCTCGCTGATAAAGTTAGCAGTGTTTACAGCCACCTGGTTCTTATCCTTGATGGCTTCCTCATTGTAGACTGTTATGAGCATGTTGAGCACATCTTCAGCACGCGAAGCCGAATTGTCCTTCAGCGACAGGGTAAGGATAGACGACTCCTCATCCTCCTGCTCAATGCCGAACACCGACCTGTAATAGCCGACAACCGAGTTGAGCGGGCGCTTGCTCACCTGTATAGGCTGGTCAACCCATGAGGTGTTGTAAAAGTTGGTGCGCGTCACCACCACACGCACGCCCTTGGCCAGAGTAACGGTTTCGTTAATCTTCACCGTGTAACTCGGCTTCGAGGCATTAACCCCGGAGATGTCAGACAGCTCTACGGTGTTGCGGTTCTTCGGCGTCATTACGAGGCTTATGCTCTGCTCGGGCATCACGTCGAGAAAGCGTATAAGCATAGGCGACTGAGTGTAAAGCTCGTTGGTGCGCAGGCCGTCCTCAATCTGATAGCTCACGTCGGCATGAACACGCTGAACCACCTCCTGCATCAGTTTCTTTGAGCGGAACTGAAGAATCTCGTTGGCGACATTGGTCTTGTTGATAATGTTGTCAAAGCGGTCGAGACCCGACGTTGCGGTCTTGTTGGAAGGGTCTTTGATGATAATCGTAGCCGAACGGAAATATACGAACGGCGCACGTGCATACTTATACCATGCTATTCCGACGCATACAACAATGGAAACAAGAAACCATTTCCACTTTGAAGCCAAATAAACGAGCAGGTCGACTAAATTGACACTCTGATCGTTTTTTAGAGAATTGTTGGTTTGCATAAAACTTTATAAGATGATGTTTTTTTACTTGATAGCCCAGAGAATTGAACAAACTGCTGTAATGGCTGAAAGCACCGTGGTGCCAATCTGCCATCCGCGGTCTTCGGTGTCCTTCTTGCGGTATTTAGGTTCTACATACACGATGTCGTTCTGCTGAAGGTAGAAACATGGCGACTCAAAGATGTCCTTGCTCGTAAGGTCGTGCATGAACATTTGTCTCTCACCGTTGATTTCTCTTATCACGGCCACGCGGTTAGTCTGTGCCTTTGCGCTCAGGTCGCCTGCGTTGGCTATTGCCTCAAGCAGCGTTACACGGTCGCCGTTGGCAGTGAAAGTGCCGTTGCGTCCGACTGCTCCCAGCACGGTGTACTTAAAGTTGAGAAACTCGATAGACACAATAGGGTCGCTGATATAGTTGCCTGCAATTATCTTGTTTCTTATCAGCTGCTTTGCGTCATTAACAGTCATGCCTGCAACATGAATCTTGCCAAGGATAGGAAAGTCGATGTTGCCGTCAACATCGACACGATAGCCGCTCTGCTTGACACTGCCAGCTGCGGCTGCCGAAACGCTGCCGTCATTGCCTACCTGGACAGAGCCTCCGCTGATGTTGAACGGAATGGCCAGCTCAGGGTTCTTACTGCTGACGGTGATGCTCAGACGGTCATCGTCGTGTATGACAGCCTCATACTTCGTAGCGATAGGATACTTTGTTCCCATCTCCATATCTTGCAGATAGACGAAATTCTTTCGCGACGCGCAAGATGTAAAAATCAACACGGCAAGAAGACTTGCCCATAAAAAGTTTTTGCTCATTTTTTTTTGTTTTATCTGTTCTTATGTTTTAGTTCGTAAATGATTCATAACACTTAAGCGCCGCGTCCCTGTCGGGCAGACATTCCATAATTCCTACTGTAACAATCTCTGCCAATACAGCCAGTGTGTCGTAGAGCATATTGCGCAGCATATAGTCGCTGACTATCACGGAACATCCGGGATATATGGTAACAAAGGCGTCAACGCCATACTGCTTATAAAAAATATTCTGTGCCGCCTGCCTCAACCGCACCATACCGCCGATAGGGAAAGACATATTTTTATAACAAGGCGTCTTACCGCTCCACGGAGTGCCGTAAGCATAAGCCTTGCCGTCTATAATCCGGATTGTGGGGTTGTCGTCGTTGAGCAGTTCTGTGCCTGGTATGTTTTTAATCCAAAGAGACGAATGTGTGCTCTTGCCTGTTCCGCTTCTGCCCATAAACAGATATGCCATACCGTCACGAAACACTGCCGAAGCATGTATCGACACTGCTGCATGAGAAAGAATGGCCTGCGCATAAGCCACGCGGATCAGAGACGTCAAAGCATTTCCGGCATTATGGTTATCCCACCGGACGCAGACTTCAACTGAAGAAAAGTCAGAAGTGGCATACATGCCGTGCCGGCTTCCTTTGTCAAATATATCAATATAATATCCGTCAGCCAGTCTGTACAATACCAGATGCCCCATGTCATTGTCGCTCTCCTCTATCAGTTCACCGTCGTCTGCATGCGGCATACGGTCGGAAGATACGGCTGAAAGTTTTAAGAGCAGTTTCTCACCATTGCAGTCTGACACGGCGAAAGGACGGAACGACGGAAGAAGTTTTTCAATATTACACGTACTTGGCAGACTGACCGAGATGTAGAAGTCTGCCACACGGAAATAGTAAGTGGTAGCCATCAGAATTGCCCCTTTAACAGTTGAATGAAATACCAGAAAGCTTCCTTAGGCGCATAGTATGAAGCAAAACGCATGTTACGCATAAACGACTGCAATGTGTCAAGTTTACGTCTGAACACATTAGCATCAGGAGCTATTGACGGATCATGCTGTCCAAAATTGCCGCCACGCCACACTATATTTGCCAAAGGAACAGCCGTAGGCGCCTTGTCTTTATATGGAAGATACTCAACAGGAAGACCGAGATAATCAACCATAAAAGCATGCAACAAAGAGGTCCATCGCTCTAAGCCCAGTTTTTTGCATACCGTTCTCATTTCTTCCGCATCTATCTCTCCATGCAGCTTATAGCAGGTGCGCGCCATGTCGCACATCTGTCTGAGTCCGATTCCACGGCTTATGGTATGTTTCAGTATATGCAGATTTTGCAACAGGACATCAAGAAATGGCGACGGTACTGTTATACAGACTGAAGACTCCGCCGACAACATTACATAACGATAACCTTTGTCTATTTCATACCTATCGACAACACTCTGCAAAAAAGGATTGTACAAGTCAAACAGATGACGGTGATACTCAATGTCAAAGCCCTGCCACTTGAAACAGATGCTTTTATCCGCCTGACGGGCGAATTTTATGTGGCGCTTACGCAAAGAGCTTAAAGCAATGTGCCATGCTATCCGATTGTTGAAATACAAATCGATGTCGCCGCATTCTCTTTGCAGCGGGCTTTCATAACATGTGGCTATCCCCTGCCCTTTCTGCAGCACCGGACTCAGGCCTTTTTCACGGTAGATATTATACAGTTGCTCTATTACGCCGTTCATCTTAATGTTTCTGCGCTCAACGGCGTCTGACTCGGCCGCCCATTTTATCAGGAGAGCCTGCGGCGGAAACTTGTCTTCGGGCAACAGCGACAGACCATG
>OHSG01001295.1_pt1 | contig 10024 bp, 10 predicted proteins | sample 1578601 | NCBI WGS metagenome assembly OHSG01 (sample SAMEA3879534, study PRJEB24766) | human gut metagenome | biome: human-associated habitat; feature: feces | place: USA | collected 1985/1987
CCTCTCTGACCGGCTCGCCGGTGTTTGCCTATCTCAACATTTTGCGGATCAACAACGCAAAGCAGCTGATCTCCACGACCGATCTGCCGTTTTCGGAGATCGCGTATCTGGTTGGGATCGAGGATCGATACTATTTTTCCAAGCTGTTTCGAAAAATGACCGGCATGAGTCCGACGGAATACTACAAGGAGGTCAGAAGCTGATACGATGCAGGAGCGGAAAGGAGAAAATGCAATGTGTGCGGCATGGTGGAAGGAGCGGGTATTTTACCAGATCTATCCGCGCAGCTTTCAGGATTCCAACGGCGACGGGATTGGAGATATCCCCGGGATCATCTCCCGGCTGGATTATCTGAAATGGCTGGGCGTCGGCGCGGTCTGGCTGTACCAGGAGCTTTACCGGCACAAGAGCGGGCGCGGCTACGAGGCGCACATCATGTTCGAAGTCCCCGCAGGCCCCGTATACCGAAAAATCTGCGCCGCCGCCCTGATCGACACAAGGATTATCTGCGATGAGATCGAATTTGCGTAAAAAACGGGGGTGTCTCAAAAACCACATTGAGACACCCTCCGCGTTCAATTCCCGCCCGCAGGCGGCACGGTCTGCACAGCAGACCGTTTTTGCACCAATAAAAAAGACACGCTTCAGCGTGTCTTTTTTTATTGTGCTTTCACTACACTATAGATGAACACACATCTTGTCGGAGTGACTCCGATCAACTACAAAATCAAGCACGCTTCTGTAAAAATGTTTTCTCTGCCATATGGATCACGAAGTCGCGTTCGTCCGGATCGGCCTTTGCAAAGTCGATCTGATAACGCTGGCAGGTCTTGCGGAAGTGGACAACGTAGGCCAGATCCTCTTTCGTCGGAGGTACGACATAGCCGTTCGGCGCAGCAAGCGCATCCAACTCCAGATATTTTTTGTTCTGCATCTATCAATCCTCCATTTGGGCTTTCGCTGCTTTACTTGATCCGCTTCTGAATATCCTCCACGGACGGCAGCTGCTTTTCCAGCTCCTCCGGCAGCTTGCTTGTCACCTGATACGCACTCACGCCGATGGGCTTGCTCATATCCTTCAGCGAGTATTCCGCGACCAGATCATTTTTGCTCTTGCAGAGCAGCAGTCCGACTGACGGATTGTCCTGTTCTTTTTTCAAAATCCCATCAACTGCGGAGAGATAAAAATTCAACTGTCCCGCATACTCCGGCTTAAATTCACCGGTTTTGAGTTCAATCACCACATAGCAGCGAAGGTTCAGGTTGTAGAACAATAGGTCTATATAAAAATCGTCGCCGCCAACGTTCAGATGATATTGATTTCCGAGGAATGCAAAACCGGTTCCAAGCTCCAACAGGAGCTTCGTCACGTCCTTCACGAGCGCTTCCTCGATTTCCCGTTCCAACATATCCGTTTTGAACGGAATGAAATCGAAAATGTACGGGTCTTTCATCGTCTGGATGGCGAGCTCACTCTGCGGAGAAGGCAGGCGCAATTCAAAATTGGATACCTTTTCGGCTAAAGCCTGCCGCTGATATAGGCCGCTCTCGATCTGATGGACAAGGACATTGCGCGACCAGCCGTTCTTTGCAGCCTGTTCCGCGTACCAGATATGCGCTGTCGGTTCTTTTATCTTGTCCATCAGTGTGATGTGATGGTACCAAGTGATTTGTGCAAGCGGTGCTTGCACAATTTCATCAGCTGGAAAACGCACCGCGAACTTTGCCATATACTTGAGATTTCGGGCAGAATACCCCTTCATCTCCGGGAAGGACAACTTGATATCTGCGGCAAGGTTTTCGACAAACTTACTGCCCCAGACCTTATGCGCGTTGATGACCGTTCCAATCGCGTGGTACAGCCGAAGCAGTTCGCCGTTCACCTGAACTGTTGCCCGATACTGTGCCGTGCGGATCTCCTGTTTGACCAGTTCCACCGTTTCCAAGTATTCGTTTGCGTTCATCAGCATTGTCCTTCCCTCCTTATGGACTTATTGTAACAGAGAAAAACAGGAAAAGCAAATGTACAAGGCTTCGTTGCCATCCACTCAAACATCGGAATACCATAAATCGTCTACGCCATATTCAAACCCCCGCTTCGGTTTCAGTCATTTAAATTTGATACGAAGGCTTTTTCTATCACTGCTGAGCTCAATACTTTCGATATCCACCCATGCCTCCAATCCTTTTGCTCGCTCGTATATTTTTGTAATCGGGCGGCATTTATAGCGAGACGAGAGCGTTAACGTATTATTTGTAAAAGAGATATCAATGGATTTCCAAATACGAACTGCGTCCCGATCCGCCGCTTTCGAGCTATAGATTTTATACGGTTCGATCGTATCGACAACGGCCAAGATGAACAGCAGCGGGTTTTCCTGAAATTCAATCTTTTTGAATCGTTCTCCCACCAATGCCTCCAGCCCGCACTCCAGATATTCTGTTTCTGATGCGTCATTTGCTTTCCAAACGTTGTGAGAAATGACGCAATCTGCAATATGGGCAAATACGGGAATTTGCTCGATACAAAAGTGCTTTCCGCTCCGCTCAAATGACTCGATGCCAGCATATTCTTCTCCGTGTTCCGGATATCTATGTCTGTAAGCAGATTCGTATACTTTTAACAACCTGTCAAAGAGTAGATATCCGCCGATGATACCGTGGTTATAGCATGGCGGAAAAAGCCTATGTATGCCGTAAGAAAAGTATTGCATAAGGAGTTTTTGCGGATACCGGAAACCAGTGACCGTTGCTCCGCATGCAAACTGTAGACCATCCTTCAATGATGGACTGTTGCCCAACAAATAGGAAATAATTGTCGACCTATCGTGCGTTTCTCTGTGAGATTTATTGTGTCGCTGCACACTTCTGCGCAGCGGAGTGATCTGCTGGTACGGTGAATATGTAATGTCTAATTCACGCTTGATATTACGCAGTCTATAATATCCATCCAAACTGCATATTCTTGCTTCATTGTATCGTCTACAGCTTGGCTTCCAGTTTTCTTCCACAATATAACCATAATCATGATATAAACAGGTCAGAAACCAAAGATATGAAAACGGGAAGAAATCACCGTGCACCGCGAGATCCGCGCCACACTGCCCCTGTGTCAGACAATCCTCAAGGAATATCCCCAAGAAGAATGCCGACACTGTGTGAGTCGCTCTGTATTCGGAAAGCAGGAGCGATATGCCGTGTATGTTCACGTCGTGATGTGCATCCAACTCATAGACAATGTCGCCTTTTTGACCTTGCAAGAAATAATCTTGAATAAACTGTGCGGACCGTCCCGGTGAAGCAACAGGATCAGTATAGATTTCTGTGCCATAATAGTTCCAAACAGGTTCGTTTGTCACGAATGTGTTGCGCATAAAATCGAAGAAATTCATATTGCCATCCTCCGTGTAAGTCTGACTCTGAATGTATTACTCGCAAAGAAAGAACCGAATATATGCAGCCTTAGTCATTCCTTTAACCGTTCCCTATTCAGCGACAACTTCAGCAACAGCATCTTGAATTCCGGCGATATCCATGATGCGAATTCACAGCCAATCATCGGATGCGCAAACGTCCCGCCGCCTTTGCCTTGTTTGGAAGCGATACCGATCGCCTTTGTTTTCTCAATCCATAGTTTTGGCGTCAAAGTAAACGAGGCAGTTTTCTTTTTCTCTAAAAGTTCAATGTAGCCCGCTTCTCTGTAATCGGGGTTATTTTCCTGCTCCCACAGATTTAAAAAGGCTAGTGTATTTTCACTGCGCAGCCAGCTCTGTATCACATATCCCGGGGTATTCTTGCTGTGATTTCGTGCAAGCTCAGTCAGCGAAATATAACTATCATCCTGCTTTTTGTGCTGAGGCTTCGACTGCTTTCTCTGTTCCATGCGGGCCAACACCTCCGCCTTACTTCTTTTATAGCCGGCAAGAACAGAAAGCCTGTATTCGTCAATCTCATTGTCCTTCGCAATTCGCAATATAATTCGGTCCCGCTCCTCACAGGTGATGATATCCTCAGCTACGAGGGGCTCCAACAAGTTTCCGATACCGATCATATCCACCAAACTAAGTTTCTCTGCCACATCTCTCACCTCTTAAGGTTATTGTAGCATAATGTACAGAAATATAAAAGATGGATCAGTTCAGAGCCATAATATGCGAAACATAGCGCGTACTTTTTCTCGGCAAGCCCTCCTTGTCATAATCAATGTTACAGCGTGCCGCCTTTTCAAATTGTACATCCAGAAACTTCTTTAGCCCGATGATCGCCACATTTTTTCCGTTAGAAAGAAGATGGTCTACTGCGGCACGAGTCCATTTTGCCTTTCCAGTCGGAGACGGTATTTGTTTTGCATAAAGCATATCCACAACCTTTCCCAAACTTGCCCCTGCCATATAGAAGTTAAAAATCAAGGCAACATTTTCTGCTTCGCTCTTATTGGTTTCAAGTCCCCCACTGTTGGTCAAAGTAAAACCATATGGTATTCTCATGTTTTGTTCCTCCTAAAATAAAAATTCCTATGTTGTCACCTCATCCAAGAGATAAAACATAGGAATAAATGATATTTTGTTATCTTCTGTATGCACATTCTGCACAGTTTGCGAGTTTATTTCATGTGATTTTCCGGCAGAAAAAGCAAAAACCATGTATAACTCAAGTTATACACGGTTTTTGTCTAATTTGGTGCGAGAGATGAGACTTGAACTCACACGACTGTTGCCACACGCCCCTCAAACGTGCCTGTCTACCTATTCCAGCACTCTCGCATTCAATTTTCGATTGCTCGGTTATTATAATCACACTTCGCGCGTTTGTCAAGTGTTTTATTTCTTTTTGGCCGGATGTTCCATCACTTTTTTACTTGCGCTTCGTCCCGATATCTGGTATAATACCGGTTGAATGTACACAAGGAAGGCGGGCGAAGGGGTTGCCGAAGTTTTTTGTTTCGCCGGACGCCGTGTGCGGGCGCTTCCTGACGCTTGACGGGGAAAACGCGGCGCACGCGAAGGTCCTACGGCTCAGGCGCGGCGACAGCGTTCTCGTCTGCGACGGCTGCGGGACGGATTACCGATGCACCGTCTCCGATTGTTCCCCGCAGCAGGTGTGTCTGGTCGTAACCAGCACGGAGGAGTCCACTGCGGAGCCGCCGGTCGCCTGCAGCGTCTATATGGCCTACGCAAAGGCCGACAAGCTCGAGCACGTGATCCAGAAGGCAACGGAGCTTGGCGCATACGAGATCGCGGCCTTCCCATCCTCCCGCTGCGTGCTGAAGCTTGATGCAGCCTCGGCGGAGAAGAAGCGCGAGCGCTGGCAGAAGATCGCCGCGTCCGCCGCTGCACAGTCGGGCAGGGGCCGGATCCCGCAGGTGCTCGTGATGCCGTCGTTTGAGGACGCGGTGCGGCGTGCGGCCGGATGCGAGCTGGCGCTGCTTCCGTATGAAAACGAGCACGCGCTTTCTCTGCGCCGCGCCATTGGCAGCGCACAGGCGAAGACCGTCTCGATCATGACCGGGCCGGAGGGCGGCTTTTCCGACGAAGAGGTCCTGCTTGCGCAGCGCGCCGGACTTCAGGTCTGTACGCTCGGTCCGCGCATTCTCCGCTGCGAGACTGCGCCGTTGTGCGCGCTCAGTGCCGTCCTGTTCGCCGCCGGCGCGCTGGACTGACGCGATAGATATTTAATATAATGTATATTTTTGAATCAAAGGACAGAACAGAATGATGACAAAGAACAAAACTGCTGCAAAAAAGACGGAGGATCAGTCCGTTGTCTATAAAGTCCCCGCCGCATTCGTGCTGATGATCGTTGTAATTTACGCGTTTTGGAAGCTTGGCGGCTATTACAGCACCGTAGAGGGCTTTACGGCGCTTTATCCGATGTTCTGCGTTCAGCGGTATGTGTTTCTGGCGCTGACCGCCGCGGAGCTTGTGCTGTGCGTTCTGCTGAAAAACGGGCTTGCGCGGACGATCTGCCGCTACTGGCTGGCGGCGTTTGCGCTGCTGTTCGTCTCGAGCCTGATCCTGTCCATCTTCTGGACGGGCAACATGATCGTGATCTATCTGCTGCACGCGCTGGTCTACTGCCTGTACATGGTCTGGCAGCTTTACCATTCCGAGTTCTTCACCTTCTCGCTGGTCACGGCCTCCGCTGGCGTTGTATTCTATCTCATCGCCCGCACCTCCTATATGGCCAACCGCATCGCGGGCAGCGCGCTGCTTGCGCTGATCCTGATCGGCACGGCGCTCACCGCGTTCCTGTGCGCGAAAAACCACGGCAAGCTCAACCTTGGCAGCCGGATGCTGCGGCTGTTCCCGGACGGGTTCAATCCGCTGCTGTTCTATTTCATCTGCGTGCTCTGGGCTGTCGTGCTGGCCGCCTGCCTGCTCTTCGGCTCCGGCTTCGCGTTCTATGCCATGTTCGCGGCTATCGCTGTTGAGCTGATCGGCGCGGTGTACTATACCTTCCAGCTGAAATAAAAATTTGCATAGATACGCCCTCCGCTCCGTAAATATGGAGCGGAGGGTGATTTTTTGTTTTCTGGCCGTCAGATCCTTAAGAATACGCTGCTGCTGACCGCCGCGGCACTGCTGCTTCGGTTTGCGTCCATGCTGTTTCAGGCGCATCTGGCCGGGCGTATCGGTGCGGAAGGACTGGGCGCGGTGCAGCTGCTGCTGTCCGTGTCCGCGTTTGCCACGACGCTGGGGTTGGCCGGGATGCGCGTAGCGGCCTCATGTCTGTGCGCGCAGGCGCACGGCAGGCGGGAGCCTGCGCAGGTGCAGCTGGCCGCCGCGCACTGCCTCGGCTTCGTGCTCGTGACCAGCACGCTTGCGGCGGCCGGGCTTTATTGGGCCGCGCCGGTTCTGGCCGGGCGCGTGCTGCACGAGCCTGCGGCGGTAGGCAGCCTGCGGCTGCTTGCGGGGCTGCTCCCGGCCGGGTGTGCGGGGTTAGTGCTGGGCGGGTACCTGACCGCTGTGGGAAAGGTTTGGCAGCTGACCGCCATTGACGCGGGCGAGCGTGTTCTGGGGCTTGGATTGAGCCTGCTCCTGCTGCGTTTTGCGCCGCAGACTGTGTCCGGGGCCTGCTTTGCGCTGCTGGGTGGGGAGCTGCTGTCCTCCTGCGCGGCGGACGCGGCGCTTTACGCGCTTTACCGGCAGAGCTGGCGCGGTGTCCGGCAGACGGACGCGCCCGGGATGGCCCGGCGCGTAGGCGCTCTGGCAGCGCCGCTGGCGCTGAACGATCTGCTGCGCGCAGCGCTCCGGGCGCTGGAGCAGTTCCTCATCCCGTGGGGCCTGACGCGGGCCGGTGCGACGCGGCTGGGCGCGATGGCGGCATACGGGACGGTCATGGGCATGGTGTTTCCTGCGCTTATGCTGCCGTCGGCGTTTTTGTACGCGCTGGTCGATCTTCTGATCCCGGAGCTTGCCGCCTGCCGCGCACAGGGCCGCCGGGAGCGGCTTGCCTCCGTGACCGGGCAGTGTCTGCGGGCGGGGCTGCTGTTCGCTGGCTTTACGGCGGGTCTGCTGTATGCGCTGGCAGAGCCGCTTACGGCAATTTTGTATCAGAGCGAACAGGCCGGGCGGCTTCTGCGTGTGTTCGCGCCGCTGGCGTTGGTTTTATATCTGGACGCGTTGACGGATGGGATGCTGAAGGGTCTTTCCGAGCAGGTCGCAAATGTGCGCTATAACACGCTTACCTCGGCGCTGGACGCGGTGCTGCTCGTGCTGCTCTTGCCGCGCTGGGGGCTGGGCGGCTATATTTTCGCGTTCGCCGCGACGCATCTTCTGAACTTCACGCTGAGCCTGCGGCGGCTGCTGATCGTCACCGGCTGTCCGCTTCGACTGGGCGCGGCATTGGGCGTCGGGGCCTGCACCGGAGCCGGCGCGCTTGCGGCGCAGCTGCTGCCGGAGCTGGAAAGCGATCCGGCGGGGCTGCTGCTCCGCGCGGCGGTCTTTTCCGGTGTGTTTATTCTGGCTACGTGTATCAGCGGAACGGCGGAGCGCTGTCTGCCGCCGAGTCTGCGGGGGCTGCTGTATCTGCCGGAACGCAGCGAAAAAACGCAGGCGGTTCGTTGACTTTTTCGCCGAAAAGTCCTACAATCAGAGCAGAATCTGAAATAAGGACGGGCTTTTCCATGATCTCTTTCCGCAATGATTATTCCGAGGGCGCGCACCCGAAGGTGCTCGCCGCACTTGAGAAAAATAACCTTGTCACGACCTGCGGCTACAGCATGGACGATTTCTGCGCCGAGGCGCGCGGCATCGTCCGTGCGCGCTTTTCCTGCCCGCAGGCGGACGTGCACTTTATGGTCGGCGGCACAATCGCCAACACGACGGTCATCGCCGCTGCGCTGCGCCCGTGGGAGGGCGTGATCGCCGCCGATACCGGCCACATCAACGTCCATGAGACGGGCGCGATCGAGGCCTCCGGCCACAAGGTCTGCGCCATCGAGGCCCCCGGCGGCAAGCTGAACCCGGCGCTCGTGCGCGAGCTTCTGCGCCGCCACTGCGACGGACAGGACGAGCATATGGTTCTGCCGCGCATGGTCTATATCTCCGACGCGACGGAGCTTGGCACGATCTACACGAAATCAGAGCTTTCCGCGCTGCACGACGTCTGCCGGGAGTATGGGCTGTATCTGTTCCTGGACGGCGCACGCCTGCCCGCCGCGCTGGTCGCGGAGGGAAACGATCTGGCTCCGGCGGATTTTGCAAAGTACTGCGATGTTTTCTACATCGGCGGCACGAAAAACGGCCTGCTGTTCGGCGAAGCGCTTGTCATCACGAATGACAGCCTCAAGCCGCATTTCCGGAACATGATCAAGCAGCGCGGCGGGATGTTCGCCAAGGGCTTTCTGTTCGGAACGCAGTTCAAGGCGTATTTTGAGGACGATCTCTGGCTGACCATGGCGCGCCATGCCGTCACGCAGGCGCAGCGCATTCAGAAAGCAGCGGCAGAAAAGGGCTATTCCCTCTACGCCGTCTCGCCCACGAATCAGGTCTTTCTTGTCCTCTCTCACGCGCAGATCGAGCGGCTGAAGCAGAACTTCGCGTTCGAGCTGAACGGGCGCGTGGATGAAGACCACGAGGCCGCGCGATTCGTCTGCTCCTGGGCGACAAAGCCCGAAGCGGTCGACGCACTGATCGCAGCGCTGTGATGGACAGGCTTTCCCATCCGTTTCCGCCGCTCTATGACGCGGAGTCGCGGATCTTGATCTTAGGCTCGTTCCCGTCGGTCAAATCGCGCGAGGCCATGTTTTTCTATGGCCACCCGCAGAACCGCTTCTGGCGCGTCGTTTCGACCGTGCTGGGCTGCGATTGCCCGCGCACAATTGAGGAAAAGCAGCAGATGCTGCACGTGCACCACATCGCGCTCTGGGATGCCATTGCAAGCTGCGAAATAACCGGCTCAAGCGACAGCTCCATCCGTGAGGCTGTTCCGACCGACCTCACGCCGATTTTAAAGACCGCGCCCATCCGGCAGATCTTCTGCAACGGCGCGACCTCCTATCAGCTCTACTGCCGCCATCAGCAAAAGCTGACCGGCCGGGAGGCCGTCAAGCTTCCCTCCACCAGCCCTGCCAACGCCGCATGGAGCATTGAGCGCCTCACGCAGGCCTGGTCAGTGATTCTGGACGCGCTGGACTGACGACACAAAAATCTGCCTCCTCTTGTCATAGCACTGCATGACAGGGAGAGGCAGATTTTTACGCGCCGCCGGCTTTCCCGGCGGGGATTGTCCTCAAATGAAGCCCGAAACGCATCTGGTTCGTGCAGAGAACGACAGAAAATCGAATGGAGCTGTCAGGGACGGAGCAGACTTCGCGCCTACCGGCTGCATACGCGTTTCGCTTGGTATGCACGGAATAAAAATTAGCCAATTTTCGATTTTTTGTTCGCAAATTTTGAACAGATATGCTATACTGGGAGCAGAAGGAGGCGAGCAGATGCAGCGGCTGATTTTTCATGTGGATGTCAACAGCGCGTTTTTGTCGTGGGAAGCGGCGCGGCGCGCTGCGGCGGGGGAGGCAGAT
>OHSG01001298.1_pt1 | contig 10007 bp, 8 predicted proteins | sample 1578601 | NCBI WGS metagenome assembly OHSG01 (sample SAMEA3879534, study PRJEB24766) | human gut metagenome | biome: human-associated habitat; feature: feces | place: USA | collected 1985/1987
TCACGGGTGACGGCTTCAACATGAAGGAGGTGCAGAAATACACCACGGGCGAGCGCCGTTTCCTCATCACCACGATGGGTACGCTCTCGTCGACCTCGCTGCGCGTGGGCAGCAGCCAGTACGACCTGCTCCACCCCACCGAGCCGGGCATCTCGTCGCAGCTCACCTCCGAGACGTCGCTCACGGTGACCCTCGGCGAGGAGTTCCTCTCGAAGCTGCCGGCCGGCAGCCAGACGCTGACCTTCGACATCGCCGACGAGGACGGCGGCCAGCTCACGGCCACGAGCGAGTTCCGCTTCGAGGGACTCATTGCGGTCGAGCCGGGTGACTACGACCTGTGGAACAACACCGTAACGCTGCGTGCGATGGTCTTCGACAGCCACACGCCCGCCGTCCGTTTCTCGCTGCGCCGCACCGGCGCCAACGGCGAGCCGGTGAGCGAGGAGGGGCAGCAGCTCGACGGCAGCCGCACGGCCGAGGACCTCTACACGGCCACCTTCACCCCGCGGTGGGAGGAGTCGACCAACGAAGCGGGACTCACCGTCTACACCCCGGCGGCCGGCAGCGGCATCTTCGCCAATGCCGAATACGAATACGGCGTGACGCTCGACGGAACGTCGCGCGGCAGCGGCACCTTCTCGACCACGACCACGCAGAGCATCCCCGACGGCGGCATGGAGAACGGTTCGCTCCCCTGCTTCGGCGTCGAGGTGAGCAGCAACTCCTCCTTCTGGGCCAGCGGCAACAACTCCTTCGCCAAGACGCTCTGCACGCAGGGCACCTTTGCGGGCATGGGTGGCTCGTACTGCGCCAAGCTGGCATCGTCGTCGCCCCCGCTTGTGGGCCTCGCCGCCGGCAACCTGCTCTCGGGCCTCTTCTACAAGGACGGACTGACCACCGGCGTGGTGGAGTTCGGCCAGCCCTACACGTGGCAGGCTCGTCCGCGGGCCCTGCGCGTGAAGTACCACGCCACGGTCGGCACCGTCAACAACGACAAGGGCTACGCCGGGCCGCCCATCAAGAACGGCGACCAGGACCGCGCCTCCATCTATGCCTGCATCGTCGACTGGAGCGCCCGCCACAAGGTATCGTCGGGCACCAGCGCCCCCACGGGCGCCTGGAACCCCTCGACGATGCAGAGCACCGACGAGGGAGCCGTCATCGGCTACGCGATGCTGATGCTCGACGGCAACACCAAGGGCGAGACGATGCTCTCGCGCGACATCGAATTCCATTTCTACGACCACACGGCACGCCCCTCGGGCACCTATACCATCGTGCTCTCGTGCTCGGCCAACGCTTATGGCGAGTACATGCTCGGATGCACGTCGAACGTGCTCTACGTGGACGACTTCGAATGGGTTTACTAACGACACAAACGCACGCACCTATGCGCAAACTGACACATACCCTGCTGCTCGCACTGCTCGGCCTGCTCTGTACGGCACAGACGCTCCCGGCCCAGGAGCTGCGGCGCGACTCGCTCCCGGCGCAGCGCGGAACCGCTTCCGCCGCAGAGGCCGGCGACCGCACGGAGCAGCGGCCTCTGACCATCAACGAAAAGCGCAAGCAGCGCGGATTGACCGACACGCACAACCTCTTCGTGCCGCGCGGACAGTGGATTTTCGGAGGTACGGCCTCCTACTCGGCCCACTCGAACGACTCGTACCACTTCCTGGTTATCGAGGGCATCGAGTCCGAAGGCTACACCTTCCGCGTCAGCCCGATGGTGGCCTACGCCCTGCGCGACAACATGGCGCTCGGTGCCCGCTTCGCCTACGGACGCACGCTGCTCAAGCTCGACAAGGCCAACCTGAGCCTCGGCGACGAGGATTCGGGCATCAACCTCCAGGCCAAGGATTTCTACTCGCTCAAACACACCTACACCGTTTCGGCCATCTGGCGGCAGTACATCCCGCTGGGACGCAACAAGCGCTTCGCGCTTTTCAACGAGATGCAGCTTTCGGTCGGAGGGTCGCAGGCACGGTTCGCCAACGATTCGCCCGTGAAGGGAACCTACGAGACCGGCACCACGCTCTCGCTGGGCATCACGCCGGGCATCGTGGCCTTCGCGACGAACAACATGGCCGTCGAGGTGAACGTCGGCGTGATGGGTATCTCCTACGCCCACACCAAGCAGGTCCACAACCAGGTGACCGTCGGCAAACGCTCGTCGAGCATGATGAACTTCAAGGTCAACATCTTCTCCATCGGCCTCGGCATGGCCTTTTACCTCTAACACGGCACGCGCATGAAACAGACGATACTCACGATTCTGACCCTTTTCATCCTGCTCGGCGCACAGGCCGAGACGAGGCCCGAAGCCGACAGCGTGAAGCCCATCCCCGAGGACTCGGTCCGGATGCTCTCGCGCAAGAGCCGCAATACGGGCAAACACTTCCTGCCGACACGCCGCCGCATCGACCGTGAAATCAACAAGCTCAAGTTCGCCTACAAGGGCGAGGTGATGATGGGCCTCACGGCCTCCTACGGAACGCTGTCGAGCGACGATACGGACTTCATGATTATCCTCGACAACATCAATGCCGACGGTACGATTGCCTCGGTGCGCCCCTTCGCCGGTTACTTCTACCGCGACAACCGCTGCATCGGCGTCCGCTTCGGCTACACCCACGTCGACGGCACGCTCAACAACATGCGCTTCGACATGGGTGAGTCGAACGACATCTCGACCGAAATTCCCTATGTCAACCTGCTGAGCGACAACTATTCGTTCGGTCTGTTCCACCGCTCCTACGCGGGACTCGACCCCAAGGGGCGCTTCGGCCTGTTCGCCGAATTCGAGCTCTCGTTCTCGACCGGCAACACGCAGTTCGCCTATGAGACGAGCGGGCAAATCAAGCGCACCTACAGCGACAACACGCAGCTGAAGCTGGGCTTCAACCCCGGCGCGGCGGTCTACATCTTCCCCAACGTCTGCGCGACGCTCTCGTTCGGACTGGGCGGCATCCAGTACACCTCGGTGACGCAGAAGGATGCCGACGGCAACAAAATCGGCACCCGCCAGTCGTCGAACATGAAGTTCAAGCTCAACATATTCTCCATCAATTTCGGAATGACCATCCACCTCTGGGACAAGAAAAAGTTATAGGAAGATGAGAAGATACCTGACCGCTCTGCTGGCCGCAGTGACCCTGCTGGCGCAGTCGTGCATCGAAAACGACATACCCTACCCTCTGGTCGAAATCAACATCACGGGGGTCGAGGGCCAGGGATTCACCGTCTCGTCGATTGACCTGGCAACACGCACCGTCACCCTCTCGCTCGAGGAGCAGACCGACATCAGCGCCGTCGAAATCGAACGGGTGACGCTCGGCGTGGTCTCGCACAGCACGAGCCTCACGGACGAGGAGCTGCTCGCCCGCGTCACCACCTCGCGCGAACTGACCGGCACGTTCGACCTCCGCACACCGCTCTATGTCACGCTGACGCTCTACCAGAGCTACGAGTGGAGCATCGTCGCCGAGCAGAACATCGAGCGCCGCTTCAGCGTCGCCGGACAAATCGGCTCGTCGCAGTTCGACGTTCCCAACCGCACGGTGGTGGCCAACGTTCCCGAGGGAACGGACCTCACGGCGCTGCAGGTCAACGAGCTCAAGCTCGGCCCGGCCGACATCACGACCTACTCGCCGACGCTCGAGGAGCTCTCGGGCACGAACTTCGAAACGGTTCGCTTCGTCGACGTCACCTGCTTCGGCCGTACCGAGCGCTGGCTGCTGCACGTCGTACCCATCGACGTGACGGTCATGCTGACGCAGGTCGATGCCTGGAGCAAGGTCATCTGGCTCTACGGCGTCGGTGTCGAGGGGCGCACGATGGGCTTCCGCTACCGCAAGAGCGGCGAGGAGGAGTGGCTCGAAGTGCCCGGCGTCGAGGTCGACGGTGGCAGCTTCAAGGCGCGCCTGAAGGCCGAAGCCGAGACCGACTACGAGGTGGTGGCCTATGCCGACGACGACGTCACGGAGCCCCGGAGCGTCCGCACCGAGGCGACCTGGACGCTGCCCAACGGCGGTTTCGAGGAGTGGACGGCTCCCGACCTCAACATCACACCCAAGCGCCGGTACTGGATTCCCTATCTGCTCGACACCGGGACGCCCTTCTGGGATACGGGCAACAAGGGCTCGACGACGCTCAGCGATTCGGACAACGTCACCATCCCCGAAAACGACCCGCGCCCCGGCTCGTCGGGCACGCGAAATGGGTGGTGCTCAAGTTCGCGGCCGGCAACCTCTTCACGGGCGAGTACTTCGCCACGAAGGGCACCAACGGCGTCGTGGGATTCGGCCGCCCGTGCATCTACCGCCCGACGGCGCTGCGCGGCTGGGTGAAGTTCAAGGGAGGCAAAATCAACCGCGTGGGCAGCGTGCCGGTCGGCGTGAACATCGAGCAGGGGGTGACCGACGACAACGGCATCATCTACATCGCACTCGGTTCGTGGACTCCCGAGAAATACGGTGTCTGGGTCGACTACATCACCCGCGACTTCTACGGCACGGAGGATGTGCCCATTGCCATCTACACGGGCGACAAGAGCACGTTCTTCAACCCGCAGGGCCCCGACGTCATCGGCTACGGCGAGAAGGTGATGGTGGAGAACATCGACGAATGGACCGAGTTCACTATCCCGATTGAATACACGGCCACGGACCGCGTCCCGACCCACATTCTCATCGTCTGCTCGTCGTCGCGCTGGGGCGACTACTTCACCGGTTGCGACAAGAGCGAACTCTGGGTCGACGACTTCGAACTGCTCTCGACTGACGCGTCGCAGCCATTCCGACGCCCAACCCTTTCGGACGAACAAGCCCGGCGACCGCAACGGTCGCCGGGCTTTTCTTTCGGTCCCGGATAGCAGAGACAAGGCCGAGTCCGCAAACCTGGCCTCGGGATGGCAGGAGCAAGGCAAGCACCACAAACCTCCCCTCCCCGGCGGGAACTGTGCCGCGCACAAAAAAAAGGACGCCTGCCCCCAAGAGGGAGTAAGCGTCCTTACCGGTTTGCAGCCTCGCAACCGTCTAACGACGGGCAAGGCGGCAATATGTATCGTAACGACCGATTACGTCGTCGACATAAGCCTTGGTTTGCCGATATCCCGTGAACCTGCCGCACTTGACGGCATCGTTCTCGTAATATTCGGGCTGCGCCTTGAGCTCGAGATAACGCGACACGACCTCCCACGAATTGGGGTCCTCGCCGTGGAGCCGCGCCAGACGGCGGGCATCGTTCACATGACCGATTCCACCGTTGTAACATGCCAGCACGATGCTCATCCGGTCCTTCTCGGAGGTTCCCTGCGGGAACCGAAGCATCGTCTGAATCGTCGTCATCAGCCGGTTGGCCAACCAGACGTTCGTTTCGGGGTCTGCAATCTGCTCGACGGGCACATCGAACTGGCGTGCCACCGAGGGCATAATCTGCATCAGACCGCGTGCTCCGCTGCGCGAGACGATATCGGGCGTAAAGCGCGACTCGTGGTAGGCGATGGCACTCATCAGGCGCCAGTCGTTGCCCTCCTTCTCGCTGATGGAGCGAATCAGGCCGTCATAGGCCGAAATTACGGGTTTGTCGGCAAGCACGGCGGAGGCCGTCGCGGAATCCGTCGCCGCTTCGTCCGACAGCTGCGTTCCGTCCATCGGAACGCCCATGCGGGCATTGAAGCCGTAGAAAGTAGTGATTAAGGTTAAGAACGAAAAGGTTAAAACTGTCTTTTTCAGCATACATCACTGTTTTGCGGGCAGCTTACACCGTGCAGAACAGTACGCTAATCATAGAAACCCCACGAGATACCGATTTTGAACATGCCCGGGTTGAGCGGGTAGTCGGCCAGCGAGAAGTACTCGCCGTTGCCGAACAGTCCCATGTTCAGATGCTGGTACTTGAGAAATATTCTCATTCTCTTCCACTTGCCCATCAGGAAAAAGTCGAGGTAGGGATAGTTCCCCACTTCGGTTTCCCGCTGGTTGTAGAACACCGACAGCGCCGGATTGTAGCTGGGGGCATAATACCGCGTATGGTAATGCCCGTCCAGACCGGCCTGCAGGCGCAATACGTTGCGAACGACCCAGAACTCGTAGTAGTACGAGAGGTAGGCGCTGAAAAGCGGAACGGGTACAACTTCTTGATTCGTACTCCACTGCAACAATACCCTGTTGTCCAGATGAAGTCCGCCTAAGCGGAAATCCTTGCGAGCGTACACACTCGTGAGGCTTACACTCCCCGAATGCTGCGCCACGTGGCGGTCGTTGCCGTAGTAGATTTTGTCGGCGACGACCCCCTGCCATGCCTCCACCTCGAAGGCATAGTCGGGCAGCGAGAATTTCACCTCGAATCGAGTTTCAGTCTCCTTGTTCAAAGGAGCGGACCACATGTAGTGGTTCGAGAACAGATTCTCCTCCCAGTAACTGGGCGAACGCCGTTCCATCGAGAAACGGCCTTCGAGAATCAACGGATGGCCGCGGAGCTTCCCCTTCAACGCCAGATGGGCCCCCAGCGTCAGGTCTCCGCCTCTGTATCCCGACGGGTAGAACTTCACGTTCGCATCCCAGTCGACATACCGCTTGATTTTGCCGCCTACCGAACCGTAGGCGAAGAAACTGGTCTTTCGGACCGTCGTGTATTTGCCCGAAAGAAAATCCTTCGGGTCGAACTGCGAGTAGGTGTGCAGGTCCAACCCGACACCCCCGTCGATGGTGCCCACTACGCCGTTGCGGTCCCACGGTTGCGCCTGGACGAAGAGGCGGTTCGAAATCACGCGCTCGTAGGTCGAGTCGCGCGTCTCGGTGGGATTGATGTACCAGTTGTCGTAGTAGTACCCTTCGGTCGGGAGCCACTCCCCGGTATCGGGGTCCCTCGAACCGCGTTCGTTCGTGTAGGGAGCCCGGATATCGGTATAGACCTTGCTCCAGGAGTTGTACTCGAAGGAGTGACCGATGTAGACGGCCGACAGACCGGCTATCGAATAGTCCTCCTCGGTGACCCGTTGGAGCGGAATGCCGTACGACTGCGTGACGAAGAAGGCGTTGTTGCGGTAGAGGTTCTCGGCCTCGGCATCCGCCAGCTTCATCGGCACTCCCGACGGCATCTCGAACGTGGTGTCGGCGATGGCCCATTTGCCCACCACGCCGCCGTTTTCCTGCTGCTCGATGTGGTTGTTGATATACCCAGCATGCACCGAGTAGCGCTTGCCCGTATGGTTGAACGCCACGGCAAGGTTGTGGTTCTTGGTCGACGACCAGATGTACTTGCCCCGCGTTCCGCGCGCCTTGTAGTCGACATTGAAGCCCGTCGTCGGCGAAATCTGCGCCGCATGCATGATGTCGAAGTTCTCCTCGCGGTACTTCTTCTGTCCCGATTCGAGGTAGGTCATCCGAATCATCGGCTTCTTCGTGTTGTAGAACGGCACGTTCTCCATGTCGTACAGATAGGCGTAGTAGGGGGCCGCAAAACTGAAGTCGAAATTCTGCGGCCGGTCGAAATAGTTGAGCGGCTGCGAGGTCTGACCCAGTCCGCCCTGCGCCATGTCGCCCACGCCGTGGCGGTAGAACGGATAGTCGATGCGGAAGTCGGTGAGCGTGGTGTCGATGTCACTCAGCTGCACGCGGTTGTAATCGCGGCTGATGTGCCACATGAAGTTCTGCCGCGCCCGCGTCGAATCGTCGAAAAAGTAGCTTTCGAGCGGCTTGCGGATTTTGCGTTCCTTCTTGGTGGTGTCCTGCGGCTGGCCTTCGCCCTCCTCCCCGTTCATGTTCTCGTAGGGGTTGCTTCCATAGAGCGCTCCGGTCTGGCCGTTCTGCTGCGCACGCAGCAGCGTGCTCGCGTCGAATCCCTGAGCGGAGACCTGACGGGGCCACGCCAAAACGAGCAGCCCGGCAAGCAGCGTCCATACGATTTTGTTCGACCACCAATCCATACGTTCAAGAGCGGTTTGCGCCGCAAAGATAATTAAAAATTTTTAAATATTCAAATCAACCCTTTCCCGCAGCGCCGCGAGCCGCTCTGCGGCAGCAGGTTCCGCAGGTGCGGGGCCGCCTATTGCTCCCCTCCGGAGCGTTCCGGAGCATCCGTCTGCGGCTCCTGGCCGGCCGCACGCCGGTTGGCCTGCATGCCCCAGCGGATGGCCGAGATGAGGATATAGAGCAGGATGATGACCGGGATGGAGTAGAGCCGCAGCGAGGCGATGACCGCCACGCAAAGCAGCAGGAAGAGGTAGCGGATTTCATTGCCGCGCCAGCCGAAGCCGCGGAACTTGAGGGCAAACATCCTCACGGGCGAGACGAGCAGCCACGACATGGCAACCACGAAGAGCAGCAGCGTCCAGCCGCCGAAATCGAGCCCGGTGCGCACGCCGATGAAACCCAGCGAGGAGAAGAAGAGCGCATTGGCCGGCGTGGGGAGGCCGCAGAACTCGGTGTGCTGCGTCTCGTCGATGTTGAACTTGGCCAGCCGCAGCGCCGAGAAGGCCGCCATGACGAAGCAGAGGAAGGTCGCACCGTAACGCAGCCATACGGGCGTATCGGCCGGCATCGCACCGACGGTCATCGCATAGACCACGGCCGAGGGGGCGAACCCGAAGGAGACCATGTCGGCCAGCGAATCGAGCTCGACGCCGATGGCCGAAGGGCACTTGAGCAGCCGCGCCACGAACCCGTCGAAAAAATCGAAGACGGCGGCCAGGACGATGAACCAGAAGGCCCATTCGAGGCTGCCGTAGACCAACGCCGCCAACGAAGCGAACGTCCCGCACATGAGGTTCGAGAGCGTGAGCAGGTTGGGGACCGTAAAGAGTTTAATCTTCATTGCGAAGAAATTTTATACTGCATGGGCGGCAAAGTTACAAAATATTTTTATCTTTGTCTTGTTTAACACGCTATATTATAACTTATGGAGAGCAAGAAATATTGTGTAATCATGGCGGGCGGCATCGGAACGCGTTTCTGGCCCAAGAGCCGCCAGTCCATGCCCAAGCAGTTCCTCGACATACTCGGCACCGGGAAATCGTTCATCCGCCACACCTACGAGCGCTTCGCGGCGATGATTCCGTCCGAAAACTTCCTGGTGGTGACCAACCGCCGCTACAAGGAGCTGGTGCTGGAGCATCTGCCCGAGCTCGACGAGCGGCAGATACTCTGCGAGCCCATCGGCCGCAACACGGCCCCCTGCATCGCCTATGCGGCCTACACGCTGCTCAAGCGCGACCCCGAGGCCGAGATGATTGTCACGCCGTCGGACCACCTGATTCTCAACGAGGAGGAATTCCGCCGCATCGTCACGGACTGTGTTTCGTTTGCGGCCGAGCACGACGCGCTGCTGACCATCGGCATCAACCCCACCCGCCCCGAAACGGGCTACGGCTATATCCAGGTCTCGGACGAGCAGACCATCAGCAAGGTGAAATGCTTCACCGAGAAGCCCAACCTGGAACTGGCGCAGACCTTCATCCAGTGCGGCGAATTCCTCTGGAACTCGGGCATCTTCATCTGGAAGGTGGGGAGCATCATCGAGGCCTTCCGCAAATACCTGCCCGAGCTGCACGCCCTGTTCAACGGCGCCATGCCGGCACTGGGGACCGATTCGGAGCGGACGGCGCTCGAGATTGTCTTCTCGGAGTGCCGCTCCATCTCGATTGACTACGGCGTGATGGAGAAGGCCGACAACGTCTACGTCCACCGCGGCGACTTCGGCTGGAGCGACGTGGGCACCTGGGGCTCGGTCTACCAGCATTCGCGCAAGGACCGCTACGCCAACGCCACACCCGAAGAGGGGTGCTACCTCTACGACACGCGCAGCTGCATCGTCTCGCTGCCCAAGGGCAAGATTGCCGCCATCAGCGGGCTGAAGGAGTTCATCGTCGTCGATACGGAGGACGTGCTGATGATATGCCCGCGCGCCGAGGAGCAGAACATACGCAAGTTCATCGACGAAGTGAAGTTCCACAACGGCGACAAACACATCTGACCGCGTCGGCGCAACCGACAGAACGAACCCGT
>OHSG01001312.1_pt1 | contig 9945 bp, 11 predicted proteins | sample 1578601 | NCBI WGS metagenome assembly OHSG01 (sample SAMEA3879534, study PRJEB24766) | human gut metagenome | biome: human-associated habitat; feature: feces | place: USA | collected 1985/1987
CCTCCATTCGAAATGAACTGACAAATTAGAATGATGCGGGAAGCGCGGCGGCGTGGTATCAGCCGCGCCGCAGCAGTGCCTGCCGATCAAATGTCCTTTGTTCTGGAAATGCAGGCGCAGACAATGGAACTGACGCCCTCCAGCAGAAATACGATGCCGACCGTCATGCCCATGGCCGCCACGCTGACCCACGGATCCATCAGGCAAATGAAACCGGCAAGCGTCAAAAGAATGCCGACTGCAAGGATCCATCCCCACGCGCGGACACCGAGGGCACGCAGGTCAAACGAGCTGACGCACTGCGACACGCCGGAAAACAGCAGCCACAGCGTGAACAGGAACGGCAGCGACAGCATCGTGAACCACTGGTTGAAAAGCAGGAACAGCGACATAATCACCGTCAGAACACCGTCGAGCAACAGCCAGCCGGAGCCGAGCATCACGCTGCTCGCCGCGGCAAACACCACGATCTCCGCGATGCCTGCCAGCAGCAGGAACACGCCCAACAGGAGTCCCGCCGAAAGCACCGCCACGTCCTGATTGCACAAGCAGTAAATGCCTGCGGCAATCAGCAGCACACCAGCCGCAACATTCAGGATGCGCATGAACTTTGTACTCATAACGCCATCTTCTTTCTTTTTCCTTTTTCTGATTAAAGTTTAGCGTTTTCTGCGGCAAAGACAATACGCCGCCGGTACAAGAAAAGAAATAGAGCTTGTGCCAAAAGCACAAGCAGAAAGGAGGAAGTGTAGGCAGAGAAGTCATTTGGACTTCACTTATATTTTACAATGCTGAGATAGCATTGTTCATAAGTTCTATGCTATAATTTTGTGAATAAGAATATAAAGATTCGAGCGACGCATAGGGGCATATCAGAAGAAAAGCTGACCGACAACACAACAAGTCCGCGCAAAGATAGAAAAGTCAACAGAAACCGCCGCGAACCGTGAAAGCAAAATTATTCAAAGAAAATCTCAACAAGTCCCGCCCATGTATCAAAAGTCATCTGTATGGAAACGCATGATATGATGGATTTGGCAGCGGTGAAAGAAACCGGCAAATCTGTGATTTGTAGAACAGAAGGAGGCTCCTCTTATGAAGAACCAAAACCATATTGGCCTGTTGGTGGGCTGTTTCACCTCTTTGATGCTGTATGTCCTCCTGTTTTTCTGGGACGCATCTCTGGAACTGAGCGAACTGCGATCTGTCTTGCGGCTTTCCGTTTCTGCCGTCCCTGTTTTCTTCCTGCAGTTGTGGTTATGCCGGCTGGAAAATGTCCGATGGACCCGCTGGCTCCCCCTCTGTACCCTGTTCCTTGTGGCCATGGTCGGAGCGGCCTACTTCTTCGGGTTTGTGGGCAGCGGCTGGGACACTTTGGGGGGCGGTATCCTCCTATGCTGGTGCATTGCCCCAGCGGCGGGGTGTGCTTTGGGCTGGCTGACCTACGGTGGGAAACTCCCGCGCAGGCTGGGTACGGCAGGGCTGGTCATTCTGCTGGCGGTCTATGTGAGACTCAAAGTTATGGGTGGACCTTTTGGAGATTTCGAGTTAATGGACTTGCCCGCCATAGTCGTTCTGGCGATGGGGATATGGTCGCTGCTTAGAAAGGAGGGGCGTATAAAAAGGAAAGAATAACTTCCAGTTTGAAAGAAATGAAAGGCTGAACAACTACGGCACCTACGGCGTGTGGAAACAGCTTTACGAGGTCAACAAGGGTGCAAAGCTGACGGAGGGCGCAACGCTTGTTCTGCCCGAAACGCTGGGTAAGGTTGCCCGCATCAACGCTCCTGCTGCCGCCAGCGGTGAAACCCTCTATACAGTCTACGAGGGTCAAGTCATCGTCCTGCCCGCGAAGTAAGCACAATCAAACCACATAACGAAAGCGCAAAAAATACCCACCTCGATTTTTCGAGGTAGGCATTTTTTCGTGTGTGCGGATTTGCTTAACTTAATGACATGATGCCGGGGTCAAAAGTATAGGAAATTTCTGAAAATGGAATAATTCGCAGCCAACCTTACCACCCCCAAATCTATTGTGTTATAATGGTTATAGATTTGAAGGGTGGTAAGGTTTATGTCATTTAAAGTAAACAGCAGCCAGCAAATATCTTTTAATGACAGTGTATTTTCACTTACTGCTCGCGAAAAAAAGGCACTTGATAATTCATGGGCGAAAATATTTGCGGATGAGATTTTTCCCAATATTGATGAAGAAAGATTTTCTGTTTTATACAGCAGTAAAGCTTCCCGCCCGAATGCGCCCGTGAATGTGATAATTGGTGCTTTAATCATTAAAGAATTGTTCGATTATTCGGATGATGAGATTGTTGAAAATCTTATGCTGGATCTTCATCTTCAGTACGCACTTCATACTACAAGTTTTGAAGAACAACCAATTTCGGATAAAACATTGAGCAGATTTAGAAGCCGCTGTTACAATTATGAAACAACACATGGTATTGATCTGTACCACGACTGTGTAAAAGATCTTAGTAGTAAAATAGCAAAGCTGATGAATCTCAGTGGACGAATAAAAAGAATGGACTCCATGATGATAGAGAGCAATATCCGTTTTCTTAGTCGCATGGAGCTGATATACACCTGTATTTCTAAATTGGCGATATATTTTGATAAGAACTATCCGAATAAGATTCCTGATGATTTGAAGCACTATACAGATTCAAACGACTATAACAGAATTTTCTATCATCAGCTGAATGATAATATGGAGCAGATTATACAGGCTTTGCTGAGCGATAGTGATAAGTTGCTTGAACTATGCGGAACAGACTACGAAGAAGTTACTGAGTACCAACTGTTTTTGAGGTGCCGTTCAGACCAGACTGTTGTTGAAAATGGCAAACGAAGACTCCGTACAAAGGAAGACGGAACAATGAATTCAACAGCGTTACAGAATCCGTCTGATCCAGATGCCACATATCGCAACAAGGCCGGTAAACTTCACAGAGGATATGTTGCAAACCTTGAAGAAACCGTTGATAAAAACGGATCAGTCGTGACCGATTATCAGTATGACAAGAACATCCATACTGACAGTCAATTTCTTCAAGAATCTTTATCACAGATGGACAGGTCTGAAGAAGAAATCGTTCTTATTACCGATGGCGGATATGCAGGCCAGGATAATTTTGCTTTGGCAAAGGAAAAGAACATCAAATTAATCACAACCGCACTTATTGGAAAAGAGGCTCCAGATGCATTAGCTGATTTCACTTTTAATGATGACGGAACAATACTTTTGAGATGTGCTGCAGGGCACGAACCTGTAAGGCAAAGCTATACTAAAACGACAAGGCAGTGTAAGGTTTCGTTTAATTGCAATCATTGCGTTGGTTGTCCATACCAAGGGCAGTGTCGTCCAAAAATCGATGGATGGAATGCAACATTCATTACTTCAAAGAATGCTTCAAACAGGGCAAAGAGCCAAAGGTATATGCAAAGTGAAGAATTCAGCAATTATGCAAAGCTTAGGAATGGCGTAGAAACGGTACCGGCAAACATCCGTAAGAATTACCGCCTTGATAAGTTGCCGCGAGGCAAGCAACGAGGGAAATTCTTCTTCGGATGCAAAATAGCGGCTCTCAATTTCAGGAAGCTCTTTGGTTTTCGAAAGGGCTTGGTTAATTATGCTCAAAATCCAATATTTGGATAGCAAAAGAATAAAATGACTAAAATCTACTCTATGAAAAATAAGCACCCAGAGAGACAGCCTCAAAAGGCCATTTCCTCTGGGTGCTCACTTCAGCGCTATTTTTCCAGCTCTTTGCTATTGGTCATACATAAAAGGCTTGTTTTGACCCCGGCATCATGTCATTGGGACCATTCTCCCTCATTTTTCTCTATTTTTGCGCAATACGGCATTCCCTGCCGCAGAATCTGCGCGCTTTTGTTGAGATGCCCCTCCGGCGCATCAAGCCCTTATACGTGCAAGACTCTATGTTGCTTTACAGCCGGAAGTGCTTCTTAAGTTCTTGGTTTTCCCCCAGCACCAGCAGCGTCATATCAGCGTCCAGCATGGTTTCCGGTGAGATGTTCACATCGGTTTTGCCGTTCCGCTTTACGCCGAGGATATTGACGCCATAGCGCCTGCGGATTTCCAGCTCGCCGATGCTGCGGCCCTGCCAATCCTCCGGCACGGCAACCTCGATAATGGCGTGCTGCTCGTCCAGCTCAATATAGCTGAAAATATGATTGGCGGTATAGCGGATGGCCGCCCACTTCGCCAGCTGCTTTTCCGGGTAGGTAACCGCGTCCGCACCGTTGCGCAGCAGGAATTTCGCCTGCACATCCCGCTCGGCGCGGGACACTACATACTTTGCCCCCAGTTCCTTGAGCAGCGATGTTGTCTCCAGCGAATTCTGAAAATTCCCGCTGATGGTGACATAGCAGACATCGTAGTTGCTCACACCCAATGAGCGCAGAAAGTCCACACGGGTGCTGTCGCCGATCTGCGCGTTGGTGACAAAGGACATACACTCGTTGACGCGCTCCTCGTCTTTGTCCACCGCCATCACCTGATGTCCCAGCTCGTTGAGCTGCATGGCAAGATGCCGCCCGAAGCGGCCCAGTCCGATCAATAATACCGTTTTCATTGTGTGCTCCTTTCAGCCTACGGTAATTTTTTCCTGCGGATAGCGGGCGTAAGTCAGATCATGCCCGGAGAATGCGGCGTAGATCAAGGTCAATCCGCCGACGCGCCCGAAATACATCAGCAGGATGAGAATGCTCTGCGACAGGACTCCCAGCTGCGGCGTCAGCCCCAGCGTCAGGCCCACCGTACCGGCGGCGGACGCTGTTTCATAGAGACAGGCACCGAGGGGAAGCTCCTCCGCTGTGCTGATGACCGCCGCCCCCGCAAAGGTCAGCCCCAGATACAGCAGCAGAATGGCGGCGGCGTTGCGGACGGCGGAGTGTTCCAATCTGCGGTGGAAGAGCTGCGGATCCTCCCGCCTGCGGAAGGCGGCAACGGCGTTGGCAATGAGGACAGCCAGCGTCGTGACCTTCATGCCGCCCGCCGTGGAGCCGGGGGCCCCGCCGGTGAGCATCAGCAGAATGGTGACCGCCTGCGAGGCATCCGTCATCTCTGTCAGATCGACGGTATTATAACCGGCCGTCCGCGGCGTGACCGACTGAAAGAGGGAGGCCATTATCCGCTCTCCCACGGGGAGGTCCGCAAAGTCTGTCAAATAAAAGAGAAACGCCGGAATCGTGATCAAAAGCGCCGTCGCGCTCAGAATGACCTTGCTCTGCATCCGGTAACGCCGCAGGTGCAGACCGTGCGTACAGACATCGTCCCACGTTAGAAAGCCGATGCCGCCTACGATGATCAGCAGCATGATCACAATGTTGACCAGCGGGTCGGCGGCATACGCCGTCAGCGAGGGGTAGAAGGAATCCGTCCGCCCCAGAATATCGAAGCCCGCATTGCAGAATGCGGAAACGGAATGAAAAACGGACATCCATACGCCCCGCAGCCCATAGTCCCGGCAGAACACCGGCAGCAGTGCCAGCGCGCCCAGCAGCTCGACCAGAAAGGTCCCCTTGAGGATAAATCTCGTCAGGCGCACGATGCCGCCCACCGCAGGGGCGGAGATGGCGTCCTGCATGGCGCTGCGCTCCTTGAGCGTGATGTTCCTGCCTGAGAGCATCAGAAAGGTCACCGCACCAGTGATCACCCCCAGCCCGCCAATCTGGATCAGCAACAATATGACTGTTTGACCGAAGGCGGACCAGTAACTGCCGGTATCCTGCACCACCAGCCCCGTCACGCAGACAGCGGAAGTGGAGGTAAACAGTGCCTCATGAAACGGCGTCCAGACCCGCTGTACTGTGGCGATAGGCAGCATCAGCACCAGCGCCCCCAATAGAATCACGCCCGCAAAGCCGAGGATCATAATTTGAAAAGAAGTCAGATGCCGCTTTAAGCGAAACACAGTCTCCGTCACATCACACACCTCCTTGAAACAATGGTACTCTCAATTTCCCGTACAGTATAGCACGGCTTTTGCAATGTGTCTGTATGTATCTTGTAAAATTTTCAGGTGCAGAGTCCTTATTTGCAGCCCAGAGGCGGGCTGCAAAGCTGCGGTTGGCAGACTTTGGTGCATAGAATTCTCCGCGTGACCTGTGAATCTCTCCTTAATTTTTAGTGAACTCCACATTTATTGAGGCACACTCAGCCAAAAAAAGCAATACATGGCATTTTGGCTATAAAGCCAATATTGGAACCGATGTGCATTATGAAAATCCGCCTCACCCCAATGAAACACCACATTTTGAAAACTTATTGCTTGACATATGCCGTATCTTGTGGTGTATAAAAATTGTAATTGATTCTATGCACACTTTCCTCCTCGGAGGCGTGGGCTGTCTGGCCTATGTGCGGAGAGATCCGCCTGTGCACGTTTGTTAGGTTTGTACGTTGTGTAACACTTATAGGAGATTACTATGCCCTTTTGAGGAGCAGATTTGCTCTACGTTTGTATGGATTTTTGCCGAATGGCTCTGCAACTACTCAGCATATTGGAAAGAGACGAAAGGCAGCTTTATGCCAGTTCGTCTCTTTTCGTATTCTGTAGACTACGGAAAAACTCCAACTATACAGCCCCGCGCAAGTCTGATACACTAATATCGTATTTTAGGGCGAAGTAAGTTAGGGCGGAACGGCGAAAACATAGGGCGTAGTGCGCCCTATCGTTCCGAAAAGAATGTAGAATATTTAGAAGAACACTCAAATTAACAGGTGAAGAATGAATAAAGTGACAGGGCGTTTCTTCGCGCCCTGCCGAAATGTCAAGAGGCGAAACAGACATCCAGTCTGCCGCGTCTCTTTTTGCGTTTTTGTATGGAGCCTCGCTCGTCGGAGCAGCCACCGGCTTTGCCGGCCGGAGGCCGCGAGGCGGCAGAAAGGATGGAAGGATAGGCAGAAAACAGCATGGATTCCTCTCAGATCGGGGCGGTTTGAGATGCAGGAGAAGCTCCCCCGAGACCGCGGCAAAGGTCTCTCCCCTGCGCCCGGGCAGCGTGTCCGAACCGGCGGTGCAGGAACAGCACACTCCCGATCCGCAGCCGGTGCGGGTCAAAGAACACCGGTAGCTGCTTCCGATTTGTCAGCAGCTGCAGCCGAGTTCAGCGGCCTGGTGTTCACCGCCACCATCGCAGATGGCAGGGCGCACGCCCCACGCGGTATCGTACTGACCGAGGCAAAAGTAAAAAGAGACAGGTTTCAAGCCGCACCGCAAAACGGTAGACGCCGCAAGGCTTTTTCACCGTTCAAGGGCCTCCATTCCGTGGAAAGGAAGCGGAAACGGAATTTTTTGCCAACGGGTGAAGTGCGCCCATCTGAACACGATACCGACTTTTAAGAAGATCTACATATATGGCTACTATTCAAAGCAAAGGGATATTCCTCACCCTTGTCGCACAGCTTGACAAGCTGGCGCGGCATAACCGTCAAGGCAGCTTTCGTACCAAGGCGCGCTACTACGAGGCGTGCAAACGGTTCTGCGCCTACCTCGCTGCAGAGTACCATCTGCAAAAGCTGGAGAACATCAGTGGCAAGCATCTGGTAAGCTATGTGCTGTATTTACAGGATACTGGCAAGTCTGCCAGTACCGTGAAAACCGACCTTGCCGCCATTCGGTTTTCCCACGATAAAATGTCCCGCCCGAAGTACACTCTGCCAACAAACAGCGAGTTAGGCGTCGAGCTGGAGCGCCGCCGGTTCGGGCAGCTTGACCGCACTTGGAGTGGGCCGGAGTTTAACCGTCTGCTCGGCAAGGCGATGGCGGAAAACCGCGACGACTTCATTCTCGCACTCTACCTCGGGCGCGCTATATGGGGCTTCGTATCCACGAGCGCTTCCGCATAGACACAGCGGCAGCGGAACGGGCATTGCGAGAAAACGCCCTCACTGTAAAGGGCAAGGGCGACAAGGTGCGTATCGTTCCCATTGAGGATAAGCGTATTCTGATGATGCTCCGTAAGCTGCTGGCCCGAACTGAGCGCGGTCACAAGCTGCTGGTGCCGGACGATGTTCCCACCGACCGCGCCATCAACGCCTTGGAGCTGTTCATCTACCGCTACCGCAACGAGGTCAGCGACGAGGGCTCGGACCGCCGTTTGACCTTCCATGGGCTTCGGCACACCTATGCCGCGGAGCAGTACACAAAGCTGACGGAGGGCGGTATGAGCGTCATCGACTCACACTATGCAGTCTCCCGCCTGTTGGGCCATGAGCGTGCCGATGTAACGAACATTTATCTCGCGTCGGGCAGAAAGCAGGGCCGCGATGGAGAATAAGTACCGCTCCCTTGACGACCTCCCCGTGACGCTGCGTGTGGAGGAGCTGATGCCGATCCTCGGCATCGGGCGCAACATAGCCTACGAGCTGGTCCGCAGCGGCAGGCTCCGCAGCATCCGCGTCGGCCGACAGGTGCGTATCCCCAAGAACGCGCTGATCGAGTTTTTGGAGGGCCGCGAGAAATAAAGACGGATGCCTTTCAAGTAATACTTTGCATTTCTGCTGCGCAGGGCGTATCATACTACTTAGGTATGTCCTGCGCGGCGGAAAGGAGGATATATGTCGCGCAAGAATGAAAATAAAAAAGGCGCCAACGACGCTGGTTCTATCCGAAAGATCACAACCACCCACAACGGCAAAGAATATACCTACTGGCAAGGGCGCTATACCGAGGGGTACGACGCTTGTACCGGCAAGCAGATCCAGCGCAGCATCACGGGGAAAACGCAGAAGGAGGTCGCGCAGAAGCTACGGCAGATCACAGCCGAAATTGATGCAAAGACCTATGTTGCTCCCTGTAAGCTCAGTGTCGCCGAATGGATGGCCGTTTGGGCACAGGATTATCTTGTCGGAATCAAGGCGTCTACCGCATATCTTTACAAGCGCACCATTGAGTTATATATTGAACCGCATCTTGACCACATCCGTCTTGACGCACTGAATGCACACACAGTACAGCACTTCTACAACGAGCTTGCCAAGCCGTTAAAGCCTGATGCTGCTCCTCTCTCCGCAAAAACCATCAAGAATATTCACGGTGTACTGCACAAAGCTCTGAAGCAGGCCGTTCTGATCGGCTACCTTCGCACAAACCCGAGCGAGACTTGCATTCTCCCGCGTATCATCAGAAAAGAGATGCATCCCTTGGAGGAAGATCAGGTCGCTGTATTTCTGCGCAAGGTGCAGGGGCATCCGCACGAATACCTCTATAAGATTGCTTTGTTCACTGGATTACGCGAAGGTGAAGTACTCGGCCTCGGTTGGGAACACATCGACTTTCAGACGGGTACTCTCACGGTAAAACGGCAGCTTCGCAGGGAGCAGAAAAAGGGTGGAGAGTATTACTTCTCTCCGCCAAAGAATAACAAGAGCCGCTGTCTGACGCTGGCCCCCTCGGTGATTCAGTTGTTCCGACTTCAAAAGCTGGAGCAAAACAGTATGCGGACGGAGGCCGGTGATGCATAGGAAGAGCACGGCCTCATATTTACCAACCAAACCGGCGGCTATCTGTCTTATCGAACTGTGTACGACTGCTTCAAGCGTATCGTCCGAAACATCGGCGCACCGGCCACACGCTTCCACGATCTGCGTCATACTTTCGCCGTTGCCTCTATCAAGAGCGGCTACGACATTAAGACGGTGCAGGAAAACCTCGGACATGCTACCGCGGCATTTACGTTGGACGTTTACGGTCACGTTACGAAGCAGATGAAGCAGGACAGTGCTGTCCGTATGGAACAGTTTATTAAGAGTGTTTCAGGTACCTGAGGGACAATAAGGCTAAAATCCGTTTCAAGGCAACAAAAAACCTTGAAGCCATTCTGTTTCCCTTCATAGGGACACAAACTGTCACCCCTCTGCGAGGGAGCGGATTTCTCCGCTCCCTCTTCCTGTTCTCTCCG
>OHSG01001315.1_pt1 | contig 9930 bp, 7 predicted proteins | sample 1578601 | NCBI WGS metagenome assembly OHSG01 (sample SAMEA3879534, study PRJEB24766) | human gut metagenome | biome: human-associated habitat; feature: feces | place: USA | collected 1985/1987
GATCGACAACCATATTTACCAGGGCAACGAGCTGAACATCGACCCGAGAAAGATCACCTGGAGAAGATGTGTGGATATGAATGACCGTCAGCTTCGTAATGTAGTAGACGGACTTGGCGGAAGAACAAACGGTATGCCTCGTGAAGACGGATACGACATCACCGTTGCATCTGAGATCATGGCAGTTCTCTGTCTTGCAAGTGACATGAAGGATCTTCAGGAGAGACTTGGCAGAATAATCGTTGCATACAACATGGACAATGAGCCTGTGACAGCGGCTGATCTCAAGGCTGTAGGAGCTATGGCAGCGCTCTTAAAGGATGCCATCAAGCCCAACATGGTCCAGACGCTCGAAGGCACTCCCGCGTTCATCCACGGCGGCCCGTTCGCCAACATCGCCCACGGCTGCAACTCCGTGACCGCTACCAAGATCGCTCTGAAGCTGGGCGATTACGCCATTACGGAAGCCGGTTTCGGTGCCGACTTGGGGGCCGAAAAGTTCATGGACATCAAGTGCCGGATGAGCGGCATTTTCCCGGACGCGGTGGTGCTGGTGGCGACGGTACGCGCGCTGAAATCCCACGGCGGCGTTGCCAAGCCGGATTTGAACAAGCCTAACGTGGAGGCCGTCCGCAAGGGCGCGGCCAACCTGGAGCGCCACATTGACAACATCAAGAACGGCTTTGGCCTGCCCGTCTGCGTTGCCATCAACGCTTTCCCCACCGACACGCCGGAAGAGATGGCCGTAATCGGCAATAAACTTTATGTGGCAAATTCTGGCGGCTACAGAATTGGAAATTACGAAAACACCATATCTGTCATTGACTTGGACAAATTCACCGTCTGCGATGTGATTGAATTGGATGGTATCGAAAATCTTCACCGTATGGCTGTCGACAGCCAGGGACGCTTGTGGGTAAGTTCGCGTGGCGACTATTATGGTGCTGTCTCGACACTGGTTGTCGTGGATCCGCAAAGCGGAAGAATTCTCAAAAACATGAACATTCCTGTGTCGAATATGTGGGTGGACGACGACATCGCCTATATTATCAGTTCGGAATATAGTAAGGTGACAGAATCAGAAGAAATCACTTATGCAAAAATCGACATGCTGAATATGGAGGTGCTTTCCCGTCAGCTTATTACCGACGGTACCGACAAACAGATAAAGATACCTTATGGTATTGCCGTCAATCCTGTGACGAAGGATATTTATATCACGGATGCAAAATCCTATGTTGTGTCAGGTACACTGTACTGCTTCGACAAAAATGGAGTAAAGTTGTGGCAGCTGACTGCCGGTCAGATTCCAAACAGTTTTGCGTTTAGAGGAAAATAGAAAAGAAACGAAATCAATACGGCTATGAGAACAAATTGCTTTTATTTAATGCTGCTTTCCGGTGTGTTTGCGCTCAATGCGGTAAATCCCGAGATGAATAAGGTTTACGAGTTTGTGCCTGCTCCCGGTCAGTTTGTAAATACTCTTCCGGAATGGGAAGAAGGCGACAATGCGGAAGCAATGTGCTCAAAAGCCTTGGATTTGATGCTAGGCGGTGCTTTTGTCAGCTTGGGTTCCTATGGCGGATACGTGACGGTCGGGTTTGAAACGACGATTGTCAATGTAGACGGCAAACGGGACATCTATATTCAAGGAAACACGTTCAACGGTGCTGCCGAGCCGGGTGTCGTAATGGTATCCTACGATATTAACGGCAACGGACTGCCGGATGATGAATGGTTTGAAATTGCCGGAAGTGAATATAAAAACTCGGTATTGAATTATGAGATAACTTATCGTCGTCCCGGTTCTTCGGATGGGGATATTGAATGGACCGACAATCAGGGCGGTTTGGGGAAAGTGTTGAAAAATCAGTTCCACAGCCAGCCGTATTGGCCCCAGTGGTTAAGCGATAAGGAAACATTGTCGTTTCGTGGAACAAGATTGCCCGACAATGCAACCAACCAGGGTACTGACGATGCTCCCTATTATGTGTTGGAGGCATTTGAATACGGATATGCCGACAATCAACCGAATCTGGCGGATGGTGAGCATAATGACGCCGCTAAAATAGACATTGACTGGGCGGTTGACGCCAACGGTAATCCTGTCAAGATGCCGGGAGTGGATTTTGTCCGTATCTATACGGGGGTTAATCAGTATAACGGCTGGATAGGTGAGTGCAGCACGGAAGTGGGATGCATTTATAACGATCACACACGGGCTGATGGAGCCGTAGATGAATCCATAAAAATGGATGAGGAAGTTTTGAGAAACTTTCTCGACAAGTACTCTTCCGTTGAATCGGTTGCGAATACATCTGCACATGTTTTCGTTTCTTCGGAAGGTATGCTGTCAATTGTTCTGACTGTTCCTGAACAGGTGCGGATATATAATCAGCTTGGCCAACAGATGGAGGCTGTGCAACTGCCGGAAGGCAGTCATCAGTTGGATATCAGTGCATATCTTGACGGTATGTATATTGTTGTCGCAGGAATGACGAGAACAAAAATTTTGAAATAATAATAAGGGGAAGTCCCCCAATCAGATAGCTACAGGTTTGGAGAAATCCAACGAAGAGGGAATCGGGTGAAAATCCCGAACAGTCCCGCTGCTGTAACTCCATAAGCGAATCATTGGAAAATTGTCACTGGCAGATGCCGGGAAGGCTCAATGATTGTCGGAGAAGTCAGAAGACCTGCCTGTAGTGTTACGCTTGAAGCTTACGGAGTATGAGTGGAAAGATTTTCTGCAAATTCGATTTGTTGTCGGATGCTTGTCGGATCTCTGTAAGTTTTGTGCAATGACGAACATTATGTTGTACTTTAACTTTATAGAGATGAAAAAATTTTTATCATTTGTTTTTATTGTATTTGCATCAGCTTTTGTTGCAAATGCGGACGTCCGTATTCAGGGCGTTCCTGTTAGTGGTGCTGTGGCACAGTCGGTCGCCCGACAAATGGACTATGTGTCGGTGATGCCGATTAGTGATGCATCTTTTTCTTTTGACCAGATTCAGAATTGGACCGGCGAAGGCGAAAATCAGGCCGCTTTGGTCCTTCAGTGGAATGACGACCGTGAAACGCATGCCATGGTTTGGGGATATCGTTGGGACGGCGAAGCCACCGGTGTCGACATGGTTAAGGCTATTGCAAAGAATGACCCGCGTTTATATATCCTGGCTATGGACGGTTCTGCCTATGGAACCACTATCGGCGGTTTTGGCTATGATGTTGACGGCGATGGCGATTACCAGCTTACTGACGGTAGCGAGACTTATTCGTTTGTTGACGGAGTAGTTTCCATTAGTGGTTATGAATTTGATAAATTTTCATCGACTGACAGTGATGATTATTGGAAATCAGGGTGGATGACAAATGGATATTGGTCGTATTATGTGAGCGACCAAAGTCAATTTCCTCCGACTGAATATGCCTCTACCGGAGCATCTTCCCGCAAGTTGCAGAATGGAAGTGTGGACGGTTGGATGTTCAGCCCGTTTTCAGGCGGTCCTTATAGTTGGAAATCTTTGACACCGGCTGCAGCCGAGGAAAAAACGGTTGCCTATGAAAATGGTTTCTTTATTTTGAATGAAGGCTGGTTCGGACATGAAAACGGTTCGTTGACATTCCTTGACGGTGCGGATAATTTCTCTTATCGTGCATTTCAGGCGGCAAATCCGGGGACGGAATTAGGTGCAACATCCGAATATGGCCAGATTTATGGCGAAAACATATACATCATGTCAAAGCAGGGTACACGTTTGGTGGTAGCCGATGCCAAGACATTGAAGGTGAAGAAAACTTTTGCGGAATTGGCAGGCGACGGCCGTGCCGTTCTCGGGGTGGATGAAAACACGGTTTATGTCGGGACATCAGCCGGAATCCAGATTCTGGACGTAGCGTCGATGGAACTCGGCGGTGTCATAGCCGGAACCGGTGATGACCGTGGTGATATTGGCATGATGACGAGAGTGGGAAAATATGTGTTTGCAGCAAAACAGTCGAAAGGCATTTTTGTTATTGACGCTGAAACAAATACATTACTGAATACAATCGAAAACAGTAATGCCTGCGGTTTGACCGTTTCAAAGGACGGATATGTCTGGGTACCTGCCAAATCTGAAATTCTTCGCATACATCCTGTTACATTGGAGACCAAAACTTTTGATTTGCCGAATACCATGGCTTCTCCCTGGGGATCTTGGTGTGCTGACAAACTAGTGGCAAGCCAAAAGGAAAATGCTTTGTTTTATGGCTATGGCAGTTCATGGCCAAATGCTGAAACAAATATCGGAAAATTGTTGATAGATGAAAATGGAGATCTTTCGGAAGATACCTCATTTGCGGTAACTCTGCCGGAAGGTATCGACAGTTCCAAGTCGCAGATGCTTTATGGTGCGTTCGCTTATGATGCGGATACCGACATGTTGGTGGTTCCGACTGTTCAGAGTGGTTACGGGGCAAACTATCAGGAAAATTGGATTCATTTTGTAGACTGTCAATCGGGAGAGATTGTCAAGACATTGCGTCCAATGGACGAAAACGGTGAATCGCATTATTGGTTCCCGGCTATGGTCGTTCCTATGGATGATGCGGCTCCAGAGTTGGCGTTGAAGGATATCGATGGCGAGGAGGGTTCTTCGCATACTTATGCCGTGGCTGATTTCGTACATGATGCCGATAACTTGGCTGTACTGTCGACTATTTCTGTGGAAGTTGAAAATCCTGTCGTTGCCGAAGCTGATTGCGATGGATTGAATTTGAATGTTTCACTGAAAGCCGAAGGCAACACGATGCTCACAGTTACGGTTAATTCAAACGGAAAGGTGGTTCAAAAGCAGATTGCTGTTAATGCTGGAACGTCTTCGGTCGACAGACTTGATTCTGATGCTGTCAAAATTTTAGCATTTATTTTTTCAGAAAAGACATTTGACAATCAGAGCGAGAAAAAGCACATTACTTCCCCCTTTTCCAACATTACGATGAAAATATCCCCTGCATAAATAGTTTTTCTCGACACATTAATGTACATTTGCAACAATCTTATTTTACAAATTTATACAACTGAACAACACAAATATGAATCCCATTTTATTAGCTGTAATTGTTTTGGGCGGGATTGGTCTGGTGTGTGCTGCTTTTTTGTATTTGGTTGCCAAAAAATTTGCCGTTCATGAAGATCCTCGCATCGGTCAGGTGGAAGAACTTCTGCCGGGGGCAAATTGTGGAGCCTGCGGCCATAGCGGCTGTCACGATTTTGCAGTAAAGTGTGTCACCGAAAATTCTTTGGCGGGCAAGTTCTGCCCCGTTGGAGGCGACAAGGCCATGAATGCCATCGGCACCCTGCTCGGACTGAAGGCCGAATCGGCAGTCCAGAAAATTGCAGTACTGCGATGCAACGGCTCCTGCCTGGTACGCAAACACACTACGCTTTACGACGGGCCACGCTCCTGTGCCATCGAACGTCTGATTTATGCCGGAGAAACGGAATGCCAGTATGGCTGTCTGGGTTGCGGCGACTGCATTGCAGCCTGTAAGTTTGACGCCATCAAGCTCAATGAGACCACCAAGATTCCGGAATTTGACGAAAATCTGTGTACGGCCTGCGGTGCCTGCGTGGAAGCATGTCCGGGAAATTTGATTGAACTGCGGGCAAAAGGTCCGAAAGGACGGCGTGTCTATGTGGCATGCTCCAACCACGACCGAGGCGCCCTGTCAATCAAAGAATGCAAGGCTTCATGCATCGGCTGCGGAAAATGTGTCAAGGTTTGCCCGTTCGACGCCATCACCGTTTCCGACAATCTTGCCTATATCGATTATGAAAAATGCCGCCTGTGCAGAAAATGTGTTGAGGTATGCCCTGTTCACTGCATTACGGCCGTAAATTTTCCAGAACCTAAAACTGCCAAGGAACCATCATGCTAAAGACTTTTCATAAGGGAGGCATTCATCCCCCAGAATACAAGCTCACAGCCGGATTCCCCATTAAAAGCATTCCTGCAGCGGAAGAGTATATGGTTGCCCTTTCGCAACATATCGGAGCTCCGGCTACCTGCTGCGTCGCCGTTGGCGACCATGTGGCTAAATACCAGCTTATCGGAACGGAGCAAGGCTTTGTTTCCGCCAACGTCCATTCCCCGGTCAGCGGAATCGTAAAAAAAATCGAGAAGATAAAGACAGCCTTCGGATTTGAAACCACGGCCGTCATTATCCGCCGGGAAGGCGACGACGTTGCCCCCCGGAATCCGCGTCCGCAAGAAACGGTAGAAAAACTGACGGCCGACGAAATTGTCAAAATCATTGATGCGGCCGGCATCGTAGGGTTAGGCGGCGCCACATTCCCGACCCGTGTCAAGCTATTGCCTCCAAAGGGTACGGAAGTCGACACGCTGGTCATCAACGGCGCGGAATGCGAACCGTTCCTGACAAACGACCACGAACTGATGCTGACCTATCCGGCACAAGTCATCGAAGGGACACGACTGCTACAAAGAGCCATCAATGCCCCAAAGGCTGTCATCGCCATTGAAGAGAACAAACGCGATGCCATCAAGGCCTTGACCGAAGCGGCATCCGGCTACGACAGCATAGAAATCATTCCACTCAAGACCAAATATCCGCAAGGCGGCGAGAAACAACTGATCGACGCTACGCTCAACCGGCAGATACCCTCCGGCGGACTGCCAGCGTCAGTCGGTGTGGTTGTACAGAATGTAGCGACTGCCTATGCCGTTTGGAACGCCGTCGTCAACGACATTCCGCTAACAGAACGCATTGTCACCGTCACCGGTCCGAATGTCAGCCAGCCGGGCAACTATCTGGTTCCCATCGGCACACCGCTGTCGGCCGTCATTGAAGCCGCTGGCGGCATCCCCGACAATACGGCGAAGGTCATCCTGGGAGGTCCAATGATGGGAAAGGCCGCTTCCAACCTTAACGCGCCCTCCACGAAAGGCATCTCGGGCATTCTGATTCTCCCCGACAGCATGTCGAAACGGGAAGAGCCGGAAAACTGTGTCCGCTGTGCCTCGTGCGTATCCGTATGCCCGATGGGACTTGAACCTTACCTGCTTGCCCGTCTTTCGCAACTGAAGAACTACGAACGGCTGGAACAGGAACACGTCATGGACTGCATCGAATGCGGCTCCTGCTCTTTTATCTGCATCTCCCACCGGCCGATTCTCGACTACATCCGCATCGGTAAAATGCGGACGGGAGCCATCATCAAATCACGAAAATCTGATAACAACAAAAAATAATGGACAGAGAACTCATTATATCATCGTCACCCCACATCCACACCACGGGAAGTGTCAGGAAAAGCATGTTGGCAGTAATCATTGCCCTGTTGCCTGCCGTAGCCTGCTCACTTTACTATTTCGGAGTGGGGGCATTGGTAGTGCTGGTAACGGCCATTGTCGGCTGTACCGCAACGGAATACCTGATCCAGCGATTCCTGATGAAAGGAAAAAACACCCTTGGCAACTGTTCGGCCCTGCTCACCGGCATCCTGCTGGCGCTCAACCTGCCGTCCAACTTGCCGGTATTCATTGTGCTCATCGGTTCGGTAGTAGCGATTGGCATTACAAAAATGGCATTTGGCGGCCTCGGAAACAACATATTCAATCCCGCCATTGCCGGACGTATTTTCCTGCTGCTTTCCTTCCCGGCACAAATGACCACATGGCCGCTGCCAATTGAAAACCGCTGGCAATATTTCGATGTAACCACGGGTGCAACCGTGCTGACTTCGCTGAAAGAAGGCACAGCCCACACACTTACACCTCTCAATGCCTTTCTGGGAAACATGGGAGGCAGCATGGGTGAAGTTTCGGCCATCGCCCTACTCATCGGCTTTGCTTTTCTGCTCTATAAGAAAGTAATCAGCTGGCATATCCCGGTATCCATCATTGCAACCGTGGCAATCTTCTATACGCTTTTGGGCGAAAATCCACTGATGCCTGTTCTTTCCGGAGCCATCTTCATGGCAACCGACTATGTGACTTCGCCGATGTCCCACCGTGGCATGATTGTCTACGGCATCATGATAGGCATTCTCACCGTAATTATCCGCAAATGGAGCGCTTATCCGGAAGGCATTTCATTCGCCATCCTCATTATGAACAGCCTCACGCCGCTCATCAACCGATATTTCAAGCCGAAACGCTTCGGAGAAAGGAGGATGTTATGAAAAAGTTGGAATCGTCGTTGAAAAACATGATACTCTCGCTTTGCGGCGTCACGCTGATTGCCGCCCTGCTGCTTTCGTGGGTAAACGGTATCACCAAAGAGCCCATACAGCAAGCCGAATCAGCCACCCAGAGCAAGGCACTTGCTACCGTTCTTCCCGACCACGACAACCAGCCGCTGGAAGAAAAATTCAGCGTAATGCTGAACGAAGGGACAGCCGACAGCGTAAAGGTGACAATCTACCCGGCCAGACTGAACGGCAAACTGGTAGGAGCAGCCGTGGAATCGACCGCCGACGGCTATGCCGACAAAGTAACTGTCATCTACGGATTTGAGCAGGACGGAACAGTTCGCAACTATGCCGTCATGAAACAGATGGAAACGCCGGGACTGGGAGCGAAAATGAAGGACTGGTTCCGCGACCCGACAGGAAAACGCAGCATCATCGGGCGTAACCCCGGCGCAGAAAACATGACCGTGACCAAAGACGGCGGAACCGTCGACGCCATAACGGCGGCCACCATTTCGTCGCGTGCTTTCCTCAAGACACTTAACGATGCCTTCGCGGCTTACCGGAATATTCAGGAAAAAGAGAAAGGAGGTCAACAATGAAAAAGCTTTCAATCGTCATCAACGGACTGATAAAGGAGAATCCTACGTTCGTCCTGCTGCTGGGCATGTGTCCGACATTGGGAACGACGAGCAGCGCACTGAACGGCATGAGCATGGGCATAGCCACGATGGCAGTGCTGATGATGTCGAACATGGTGATTGCCGGCATCCGTAATCTGGTGCCCGACAAAGTGCGCATTCCTGCCTACATTGTCGTCATCGCCTCGTTTGTAACGCTGCTCCAAATGCTGATGCAGGCCTATCTGCCGGAACTGTATGCAACGCTCGGCATCTTCATCCCGCTGATTGTGGTAAACTGTATTCTTCTGGGCCGTGCCGAAGCCTTTGCCTCCAAGAACAGTGTAGTCGACTCGCTTTTCGACGGCATCGGTATCGGACTCGGTTTCACCGTTGCCCTTACCCTACTGGGAGCCGTTCGCGAATTTTTAGGTACCGGCAAGCTGTTCGGTTTTGAAATTTATCCGGAAAGTTTCGGCTCCATCCTTTTTGTACTGGCTCCGGGAGCGTTCATCGTGCTCGGACTCCTTATCGCTTTAGTCAATAAATTGAAATCCAAATAACAGCCATGCTTACCTACATTTCAATTATTATCACGGCAATCTTTGTCAACAACATCGTTTTCTCCCAATTCCTCGGCATCTGTCCGTTCATTGGCGTGTCGAAGCGCATATCTTCCGCAACAGGAATGGGAGCGGCCGTAACATTTGTCATTGCCCTTGCAACCGTGGCAACATGGCTGCTTCAGGAATATCTGCTCGTACCGCTTGAACTGCAGTACATGCAGACCATCGTGTTTATCCTCGTCATTGCCTTTCTCGTGCAGATGCTGGAAATCATCATGAAAAAGGTTATGCCATCGCTCTATCAGGCGTTAGGCGTGTTCCTGCCCCTCATCACGACCAACTGTGCCGTGCTGGGAGTAGCCATCACCGTCGTTCAACGCCAGTACTCGCTGTTGGAATCCATCACCTACAGCATTTCGACGGCCATCGGCTTTGCCCTTGCACTGGTCATCTTTGCCGGCATCCGCGAGCAGCTCGAACTGGCCAACGTGCCGAAAGCCATGCGCGGCGTGCCCATTGCCCTCATTTCCGCCGGCCTCCTCGC
>OHSG01001316.1_pt1 | contig 9926 bp, 12 predicted proteins | sample 1578601 | NCBI WGS metagenome assembly OHSG01 (sample SAMEA3879534, study PRJEB24766) | human gut metagenome | biome: human-associated habitat; feature: feces | place: USA | collected 1985/1987
GTGCAGACCCCTATCAGCTCACCAAGGAGCCTTGCACCTACTGCCAGACCAACTTCGGCTACGACTACTACATCCAGCCCAGCAGCCCGAAATCCACCTACTTTAAGAAGGGACGGTTCGATGATGAATCTGAATGCGCTTAAGATCGACCCGGAGTTTCAGGGCAAGATTCCGCCGCTGAACGCCGAGGAGGAGCACATCTTAGAGCAGAATATGATTCAGGAGCGGCGGCTTCTGAATCCGCTCATCATCTGGAACGGTTACATACTGGATGGACATTCCCGGTACCGCATCCTCAAGCATCACCCGGAAATCGCTTTTGAAGTGAAGGAAATCCAGTTGCCTGACCGTTATGCTGCACTGGCATGGATCTGCCAGAATCAGTTGGGGCGCAGAAACCTTGACCCGGAACGCCGGAAATTCTTGATGGGGAAAACCTACGAAAATGAAAAACTTTCTGTGGGCGGGTCAACTTATCGAGAACACGATGAATCCGGAAAATTCACCTCATGTAGACAAAATGTCCACATGAGGTTAACCGAAAAACGAACCTGTGAGCGTATTGCTGCAAAAAACGGTGTCAGTTCAAAGTTTGTGCAGCGAGCAGAAAAATATGCGAAAGGCGTAGATGCAGCGGAAGCTGCCGTCCCCGGTGCAATGGAGGAAATACTGACCGGGCATATCAAGGCTACTGATGCCGAGATCACCGCTTTGGCGCAAACCCCAAAAGAAGAAATCCCGGCAATCATCAAGGAGCTGCGCAAACCCAAGAAGGACCGGAAAGCTAAGAAGCCAACAAGCCCGGAAAAATCCGATGTTGCTGCCGACGATGCTCCTGATTCCGATGAAGTCCATACCGAGAGCGAAATCACACCCGTAAGCAATTCGCCCCCGGATTTCAAAAGGAGTATCCAAGGTCACAAACGCTGTCTTACCGACGAAGATCGAAAACGACTTCGGCAATCCATTGACAACCGCCATCATAAAACGACCGTTGCGAACGGCTCAATTATGATGTGCGAAGTTCAGGGCGCAAAGGAGGATTTTATCCGCCGCTGGAATCTCGTATTCAAAGACTATCCCGATGTTTTTGAGGACAACGACTGCCGAAGTGCCATTCTTTTTCTGATTGATGACACTTCTGCCTATCTTCAGACGATAAAGGAGAGAGTGCTATGATGATTTCTAATCTGAACCTTGCCAAGCTGCCCGAATGTGTTTGCGAGATGCGCTACATCGACAGCGCACTCTTGACTCCGTGTGCTGAATACCAGCGTGTTTTGCGCACCAGAAAGGTGGAGGAGATCTCTGCCACCTTTTCGGAGTACGTTGCCAACGAACCGAGAGTCAGCTACCGTGATGGTCGCTACCATGTTTTTGATGGTCAGAACACCATCGAAGCTCGTATCGCCTGCAACGGAGGTCATGACCTCCCGATCCTCTGCAAAGTCTTTCACGGCCTTTCCAAAAAGGATGAAGCCCTTTTGTTTGCTGTTCAGACGGGCATTTCCACCGATCTGACCGCAGGTGAGCGGCTTCGTGCTGACATCGTGGCAGAAGATGAGGATGCCTGTGCATTTGTTGCAGCCACCGAAGCAACTGGTGCTACTTTTGCACTGGATGGCATCCGAGCCGAGTGGAAGATCTACTGCATCCGCTCTGCCTATTATATTTATAAGAACTACGGTTCTGACATCTATCAGGAAGCCCTGAAGATCATCGTGGAGGCATGGTGGGGCGATTCCGATTCCTTCCTGTCCGGTATCCTCCACGGCGTTACTCGCTTTGTGGCAATGTACCGGGATGAGTACAGCCGGGAGCGTCTGATCGCACGGCTCTCCACGGTGCACCCCAAAACCATCACCAAAAATGCGCGAAAGGACACGGGCAACACCGCCGACCGCCACATGAAGCAGATTCTGGAGATCTACAATGGCTCTAGCCGTTCTCTGAGCCTTCCTGTAAAACGTTGATGCTCTCGCCTTTATCGGCATACTCCTTTTTCCTGCAAGAGCCGCCTGCCATAAACGGGCGGCTCTTGCTACATATAGAAGAATAGGAGGTCTGATTGCTATCATACCAAAAGACTGGAAATACCTCAGAGGGGACATTTACTATGCAGATATGGAGCCGCACATCGGCTCCGAACAGGGCGGCACCCGCCCTGTGGTGGTTCTGCAAAACGACGTAGGAAACCGCTATGCGCCTACCCTTATCGTGGCGACAGTGACTTCCCGCACCGAGAAAAAGAAATACCAGCCCACGCACGTTCTGATAGCCCACAATACAGCCTTTGAGAAGCCGTCTGTGGTTCAGCTGGAACAGATATTCACGATAGACAAAAGCCGCGTACAGCGCTTCTTAGGTCGGCTTACGCAGGATGAAATGCAGGAGATTGAGAAAGGCGTTGTTTCCAGCCTTGACCTCAATGAACTGTTTTTCAAAATTAAAACTGTTAGTATATAAAAGGAGAATTATTTGGGCGAAGAAACTATGAATCCCCGTGATGCGTACCGTGTGATGCTCCGGGATTATCCGGATGTGCTGAACATCGACCAGATGTGCGAGATATTGAGCGTCAGCACAAAAACCGGGTATGCGATTCTGAAAAAAGGGAGCGTCCAGCATTTGAAGGTCGGACGCTCCTACCGCATCCCCAAGGCACATCTTTTGACCTATCTCATCGGATTCGCACCCGGTCACACCATCCGGGCGTGACATCCTTGCATTCTCTCCTGCCGTTGGGTACACTGATGGTGTCAGCGGCAGAAGTTACATATTCAAGTGGATGCAAAGACAGGAGGTAACACTATGGTAGCAGGGCATCTGCAAGAAAAAAATGACTTCTATTACATCGTTCTGAGTTACAAGGACGCAGCTGGAAAGCGAAAGACCAAGTGGGAAGCCACCGGTCTGTCCGTCAAGAGGAACAAGAAGAAAGCCGAGGCTCTTTTGTTGGAACGTCGGCGGAACTTCATGGTTCCCACCGCACCTGCGGAGATCCGCTTAGACGATGACATTCTTTTTTCGGACTTCATGCTGAAATGGCTGGAAGTTGCGAAAAGCACTATCCAAATCACGACCTATGCCAGCTATCAGGGAATGGTGGAGCGTGTGATCGTTCCCTATTTCCGCAAGCGCGGCATCAAACTGGTAGACCTGAAAGCCACCGACTTGCAGGATTTCTACAACAAGCAGCTTGAACGGGTCAAGGCAAATTCGGTGATCCATTACCATGCAAACATCCACAAGGCGCTGAAGTATGCGGTAAAGATCGACCTGATCCCCACCAATCCGGCAGATAAGGTCGAGCGTCCGAAGAAGAACGAGTTCAAAGGCAGCTATTACAGTGCCGATGAGATTCATGCTTTGACGGAGATCGCAGAGGGCACCAAGCTGGAGATCCCGGTTCTGCTGGCATCCTTCTACGGTCTGCGCCGCAGCGAGGTGCTGGGTCTGAAATGGGATGCCATCGACTTTGAAGCCAACACGCTGGAAGTCAAGCACATCGTCACGCAGGCATCCATCGACGGTAAAAAGGTTCTGGTGCAAGCTGACCGTGCAAAAACGAAGTCCAGCCTGCGGACGCTGCCCCTTGTGCCGCCCATCCGTGACCGCCTGCTGATGCTGAAAGGTCAGCAGGACACCTACCGCCGCCTGTGCGGTAAAAGCTACAACCGGGAGTATCTGGGCTATCTGTGTGTGGACGAAATCGGGAACATCATCCGCCCCAACTACGTTTCCGAGCAGTTCCCGAAGCTGTTGGAGAAAAACGGTCTGCGTCCTATCCGCTTCCACGATCTGCGTCATAGCTGCGCCAGCCTTCTTCTGGCAAACGGCGTTCCCATGAAGCAGATTCAGGAATGGCTGGGGCATAGCGACTTCTCCACCACCGCCAACATTTACGCCCACCTCGATTACGCTTCCAAGCTCTCGTCTGCACAGGCGATGCTGGAGGGGCTGGGCTATGGCAATGCGTCAGCATGATGCCATACGCCCCAAAGACAGGGTGGACGGGCGATGTTCCGGCAAAAAAGAATGGACAGACGAATAAAATTCATCTGTCCATTCGATTTGGCGGAGCATCAGGGAGTCGAACCCTGGCACCGGTCTCCCGGCCTATCGCATTTCGAGTGCGACCTCTTACGACCACTTGAGTAATGCTCCAGATATTAAATTTTAGAATGCTCCGTGCATTCTGGGAAAACTTTGGAGAGAATTTCAGGAGAGAACGACCGGAAATCGTTCACTCTCGAAGTCGGAAAACCCGCATGAAACCTAGCAAAATCGGAAATCCACTTCCAAAAAGCCAGTTAGATTTCGAGTGCGGACCCTTCGACCTCTTGGGTACCTCTCCGTATACATATCAGGTGATGCTACAATTTGTATTGTAACTTCATCTTGATTCCGAATGATAAAGCTGTTAGAATATTGTTAGAAAACGCATCGTTCAGACAGGTTCTGAAGCCTGTCAGGACATCAAAATTGACGTTTTCTCGTGTGATATGGAGACATTCGGCGAAGCATCCACTTGGATTTCGAGTCGTTCTCGTTACGACCGCTTCGATACATCTCCAAAATAAACCTTATACAGTATAGCAAAAAAGCCGGTTGTCGTCAACACTTTTCTCCATGTGCCGTACAAAGGCGCGGTGCTGCGGCCCGAATCATCAGCACGCAGTTTAAAGCAGCTTTACATAAAAAACAGGCCGCCGCACAAAACTTTGTGCGGCGGCCTGCGGTCATGGTTCAGCTATGATACGCTCAGTCCTTGCTGGTGCTCTGATTTGCGATGAACTCTTCGTACACTTCCTTGGTAATCTCCCAAGTCATGGAGAACTCGGGGTTCTCGCGGATAGGCATAAACTTGAACACCACGGTCTGACCTTCTTCCAGAGTGGGGAAGTGGTCGGCGGCCAGATGGATGGTGATGGGCTTTTTCTGTTGGATCAGGGGGTCCTTGGCGTCCAGAATGCGCACGCCGCCCCGGTTATCGCTGAAGTAGACCTGCTTGTCCTCGACGTCCTTGACGGCAAGAGAGAAGCGGTAGGGATCGAGCGGGATGGGGTTTGCACGGGCAGACTCAATGTCCACCTCCAGAGTGCAGGTGCCGTTCTCGATCTTCATGCTTCTCAGGCCAGCAATCACCTGCAGATCGCTGGTGATCGCGCCGGGCAGCGTTTTGCAGACCGGGTTCTTGGGATCCTGATATTCACAGCCGCCCAGCAGACTGGCACCGGCCACAGCCACTGCGGTGGCTGCCGAATACTTCAGGAATGCGCGGCGGGAAAATGTATAAGACATGGCTTATTCCTCCGTTTTTACCAGAATGTTGGGGCTCAGGTCGTAGGCTGCAAAGCGTCTGCGTCCAGCTCCCAGTTGGCGTTGAACTCGCTGTACTCCAGATCGGGATAGAAGGTAAGGGTCACCGGACCGTCCGTCCGTGCATTCAGACCCTTTGCGGTTACATAATAAGTAACGGTCTCGCCCTTCTTGACCTGATGGCTCAGCGCATCTGGGCTGGTCACCTGCAGCTTGTCGTTCTGGTAGGCCAGATACCCGTCTGCCTTCACGGCAAAGTTTACTCTGGTCACGTCCAGTGCGTTATTGCGGCCGTTGGTCACCACCAACTTAAAGGTGGTGGAAGTTGCAGTGCATTTTACCTGCTCCAGCGTGGAAACCACCTTCAACACCTTGTTGCTGGTGCCAACGGCGCGCTGCACCGGAGCGTACCCGCCGCAGCCGGTCAGCAGGCTGCTGCCCGCTACGGCCACAGCGGTAAGTGCGGTATATTTCAGGAAAGAGCGGCGGGAAAATTCCCCAGTCATATTCGTTCCTCCTTTGGGACACATCAATACAGATTCTGCCATAAGGCACTACCTATACAATAGGCGAAACAGAGAAAAATGTCAATGATTTTTCACAAAACAAATGTGAAGATTTTGTGGCAACATCGCGCATTTTAGACGAAGCTTAAGTGATTTTTCTGGTGATTCCGTCAGCTGCGGATCACGTCAGAGGCATTCATGACGAAGGTCAGGCTCTTGCCCTCCAGGAAGGTGGGCACATAAGTGACCTTCAGCTGCTTCCAGTCCTTGGGCACCATGAGCATCAGCACGATGTAGGCGCTGCCCTGCGGGGGCAGGCTCTCCACATCGGAAAAGCTCTGGGAATTGGCGTTGTACAGCGAGATATTGGCGCAGCAGGCTGCGGGCTGGCCATCGCAGACGGCGGTAAAGTCCGGGGTAGCGGCGGCCATGGCCTGAAAGTTTGCGTCCACGTTCTCCAGCGGGGGCACGGGGTAGGCCTCGTTGATGGCGTCAATGCCCTGTGCGCCGATGGCGTAGCTCTCGGTCTTGCTGCGGTTGACGGTGGTCACCCGCACGCCCAGATACTCGTAGCCTGCCGGCTGTACAGGGTCCTGCGTCAGGTGGAACACGCTGGTCAGCTGCACGCCCAAGCCGTTCCAGTTGCGGACGGTGTCGCCGACCTTGACCTCCACCACAGTGTCGTTGCCGTTGGACTTACAGCCGCCCAGCAGGCTGGCTGCGCCCAGTACGGCGGCAGATGCACCGGTGCACTTGAGGAAGCTGCGGCGGGAAATGACAGTAGACATAAGGTATATCCTCCTTGAAGGGTCAGTTTCTTTTTCTTCTTTCTCTGGTTATACCGTTTCCGGCGCACAGATGCAAGAGTCCGGGGCGATTCTTTACAACAATTTCACAAGCCGGTCACTCTTGCGGCGAAAGCCCCTTGACATGGGTCTCGCTGGTTTTGACCAAGTTTAACAGGCTGGGCGTGTACAGCGGAAATTCCCGCGTCAGGCTCTCGGTGGTCATGGCAAGGCAGGCGGGGTCCTTGACGCCCTCGCCGCCGTTCACATCCTGCCCGTCCAGCAGCGCCTCCACGTTGGCTTCCGCCATTCGCATCACCGCATCGGAATAGCCGTGCCAGCGGTGGGGCTCAATGCTGAACATGCTGGAGGCGTTGTGCGGCTCCGCAGAGTAGAGCATCCGGAACATCTTGGCCACCGCCATCATCAGGTAGGCGCTCACCTCGGTGGTCAACGCCTTGCTGTGGCACTGGCCGATCTTGGCGTAGAGCACGTTCAGGCTGTTGGAGATCAGCTTTTTGTTCATGGTGGGCAGCACGCTGCCGTGGTAGACGTTGTCTTTCATCTTTTCGGGGTTGGGCAGATCCTCGGCAGAAAGCATCATGCCGTTGCGCTCGGCGCTGCGCCCCAGCAGATAATCGCAGGAAACATTATAGTAGTCTGCCACCCGCACCACAAAGTCCAATCCGCACTCGCGGATGCCTTTTTCGTAGTGGGACAGCAGCGCCTGAGAGACCCCCAGATCCTCTGCCGCCTGCTTTTGGGTGATGCCGCGCTCCTTGCGCAGCAGCTTGATGATGCGATTGAACTCCATGGTGTGCTCTCCTCAATATCTGCAGGATCTATTTTTTGGTAACATCCTTGTTTTTGGTTTACAACAGGTTGATTATACACATTGGAAAACGACTTGTAAAGCAAGAAAAATGCCGATATTTTTCGTCTTTTTTCGTCATTATTGTCAAAAGTCTTGCCGGAGACCCCACATCTATGCTAAACTATGGGTATTAACGCATAGATTTTGTGTTTCCGCTGCGGCAAAAAACGACAGGCGTAGTGAAAGCAGGTCTTTTTCGAAACAAAATTTTTTCAAAGAGGTGGTTCCATCTTTCTGCAGTTTGTGCTATAATCTCTTTTTGGCGACTGTTCTTGACCGGCGCACAAATCTGCAAAGGACAAGCCAGACGCTATAAAAGGTAATATACCAAGAATAAGAAAGAGGAAACTTCATCATGAAACTCGAGCGCAAAGTCCGTCTGTGCAGCGCTGCCGCTGCCGTCCTGATCGCCGCCATCGCCCTGACCGGCTGCGGCGGCTCCAAGACCACTGCTTCTTCCGCAGCCGCTTCTTCTGTGGCTGCTTCCACCGCTGCTGCTACCAACAACAGCTGCGGCGAGGGTGTGACCTGGGCACTGGCTGACGGCACCCTGACCATCAGCGGCACCGGCCGTATGACCAACTTCACCAAGGACGCTCCGGCTCCCTGGGCTGATCAGGCCGACCAGATCACCACCGTTGAGGTGGAAGGCACCGTTACCAGCGTGGGCGCTACCGCCTTCAAGGACTGCACTGCCCTGGCCACCGTGAACATCGCCGGCGGTGTGGAGTACATCGAGGCCGGCGCTTTCAACGGCTGCACCGCTCTGACCGAGCTCAACATTCCCCTGAGCGTGGGCTACATCAAGACCGGCGCATTCAAGGGCTGCACCGCCCTGACCAGCGTGACCATCCGCGACGACTGCCGTCTGGACATGAATGTGTTCCCCGATACCGTGGAGGTCAACCACGCCGAGGGCTAAGCCTCATCCGTAATTTTAAACCAAAAGAGGTGTGATCCATGAAAACCTTCAAGCTTCATCTCATCCGCCACGGCATAACCGCGGGCAACCTGCAGGGCCTGTACATCGGCAGCGGCACTGACCTGCCCCTGTGCGACGAGGGACGCGCCCAGCTGGCTGACCTGAAGGAGCGGTTCGCCTACCCGCAGGTAGATACCGTGTTTTCCTCCCCGCTGCTGCGTGCGGTGGAAACTGCCAACATCCTGTTCCCCGGGGCTGCCCACCAGTTTACGGTGCACGACCTACGGGAGGCCGGTTTTGGCAAGTTTGAGGGCCGCCCCGTAAAGGAGCTCGTGCACGACGAGGACTTTAAAAAGTGGATCACCCCGGGCTCCGGCTATCTGCCGGAGGGCGCAGAGCCCACCGAGCAGTTCCACGCCCGCTGTGCCGACAGCCTTATGAAGCTGTTTGAGTACATGATCCGCATGGACGTTACCGAGGCCGCCTGCGTGACCCACGGCGGCGTGATCATGAGCATGCTCAGCCAGCGCGCCGTGCCCACCCGCCGTCCCGAGCAGTGGATGGCAGACCCGGGCTGCGGCTACACCGTGCAGACCGATGTGCAGCTGTGGATGCGGGACAAACTGGTGGAGGCTATCGACATCGTACCCTTCGGCTACGCCGACACCCTGCAGGGGCAGGCCGAAGCCGAGGAGAACGAGGCCTACGAATAAACAAAGGGTTACAGTTTCCCACTGCCCCTTGACAGAACGCACAGAATCCTTTATTGTTAAAGGGTAGTATATTGTATCGTATACAGGAGGAACGCTGTCATGTCCCAATCCATCTCCCGCCGGTCATTCCTGAAATGTGCCGGTTCCGGTGCGGTCAGCCTTGCGGCTGCCCTGCTTACCGGGGTCTGTGCTGCGGCGCAGCAGCCGTGTCTTGCGGGCGAGCCTGCCCTGCTGGACGGCAAAGCTGCCGTAGAGTTGCTGGGCTATGCCCCGGCACCGGAGCTGGGCGGCGTGCTGGTGTACCTCTCGGTGGAAAACCTTTCGGCAGCCAGCCTGCCGGTGGATACCAGCTATCTGCAAAGCCGTGGTCTGCGCACCCGGGAGCAGCTGTACAGCATGGGCACCGGCGTGACCGCTGCCTGCAACGGTCAGAGCGTGCCCTGCGGCAGCTTTGCCGCCCCGCTGTACAACGAGAACGCGGCGGACGCCTCGGTGTTCACCCTGAACCTTGCCGCCGGACGCGGTGCGCTGCTACACTGCTTCTGCGCCGTGCCGGAGGACTGGCAGACCCTTGAACTGACTTGGCACCCGGACTTTGCCGCCGGGCGCAGCGCCATCTTTACGGTGCGCCGCGATGCCGACGAGGCCGCTCTGGGCCCCGTGCCCACCACCCCCGCCGAGGTCGGCAGCGTGGTGGATCTGTAACTCCTTCAGTCTCGCATACGCTCGACAGCTCCCTCGGAGAGGGAGCCTCTGGCGAAAAGGAAAACTTGGCCGCATTGCCAAAGCCTCCCTCCATGAGAA
>OHSG01001320.1_pt1 | contig 9901 bp, 9 predicted proteins | sample 1578601 | NCBI WGS metagenome assembly OHSG01 (sample SAMEA3879534, study PRJEB24766) | human gut metagenome | biome: human-associated habitat; feature: feces | place: USA | collected 1985/1987
GGAATAGTCCATCTTATAGATGTGGTCGCCGGACAGCACCAGCACGTACTCCGGATCGTACAGGTCCACAAAGCCGCGGTTCTGGTAGATGGCGTTGGCCGTGCCCTTATACCAGACGGCGCCGGTGGCGGACTGGTAGGGCGGCAGGATGTGGACGCCGCCGGACATGCGGTCCAGCTCCCAGGGCTGGCCGCTGCCGATGTAGCTGTTCAGCTCCAGCGGGCGGTACTGGGTGAGCACGCCTACCGTGTCGATGCCGGAGTTGGTGCAGTTGGACAGCGGAAAGTCGATGATGCGGAACTTGCCGCCGAAGGGGACGGCGGGCTTGGCCATATTGCCGGTCAGGACGTAGAGTCTGCTTCCCTGTCCGCCGGCCAGCAGCATGGCCACACATTCTTTCTTCATGCTTGCGTACCTCCTGCTTCCTCTTTTTTCCGTTTCCGTTTGCCGTGGCCCCGCAGGATCACCGCGCCCAGCGGCGGGATGGTCAGAGCGATGGACTGCTCCCGCCCGTGGGACGGGACAGCCTCCACGGCGATGGGGCCGTCGGCGCAGACGCCGCTGCCGCCCCAACGGGTATCGTCCGTATTGAATAGCTCCTCATAATACGCATGGTCCGGCACACCGAAGCGGTAGTTTTCCCACGGCACCGGCGCGAAGTTCACCGCGCAGATCAGCTCGTGCCCCCTCCGGTCGCGGCGCAGGAACACCAGCACGTTGTTGTGATTATCGTCGGCCACCAGCCACTCAAAGCCCTCCCAGCTGCGGTCATTCTCCCACAGGCTGCGGTTCCGGCGGTACAGCCGGTTCAGCTGGCGGATGCACTCGTGGGTGCTGCGGCAGGCGGGGTCGTCCAGCAGATACCAGTCCAGCTGGCCGCGGAAGTCCCACTCGTGCCACTGGGGCAGCTCGCTGCCCATGAACAGCAGCTTTTTGCCGGGGTGGCACAGCATATAGGCCCAGAAACTCCTTACACCGGCCAGCTGCCGCCAGTCGTCGCCGGGCATCTTGCCCCGGAGAGAGCCCTTCATGTGGACCACCTCGTCGTGGGACAGGGGCAGGACGTAGTTTTCCGAGAAGGCGTAGACCATGGAGAACGTCACGTCCCGGTGGTGGAACTGGCGGAAGTAGGGGTCCATCTTCAGATAGTGGCACAGGTCGTTCATCCAGCCCATGTTCCACTTCAGGTTGAAGCCCAGACCGCCCTGCTCCGGCGGATAGGTGACCAGCGGCCACGCGGTGGACTCCTCCGCCACCATCAGCGCCGCCGGGTCGGCGGCAAAGGCTGCCCGGTTCAGCTCACGCAGGAAGTCGATGGCCTCCAGGTTCTCCCGGCCGCCGTCCTTGTTGGGACGCCACGCGCCGCCCTGCCGGTCATAGTCCAGATACAGCATGGACGCCACCGCGTCCACCCGCAGCCCGTCGATGTGGTATTCCTTCAACCAGTAGACGGCGGAGGACAGCAGGAATTCCCGGACCTCCGGCTTGCCGAAGTCGAATACACGGGTGCCCCAGCCGGCGTGCTCCCATTTCAGGGGGTCGCCGTACTCGTAGAGGCAGGTGCCGTCAAATTCGATAAGCCCGTGGCTGTCCTTACAGAAGTGGGCGGGCACCCAGTCCAGTATCACGCCCAGCCCCGCCCGGTGCAGGGCATCCACCAGGGCCATGAAGTCGTGGGGCGTGCCGTAGCGGCTGGTGGGGGCGAAGTAGCCGGTGCACTGGTAGCCCCAGCTGTCGTCCAGTGGGTATTCCGTCACCGGCAGCAGCTCTACGAAGTTGTAGCCCATGGCCTTTACATAGGAGGGCAGCTCCTTTGCCAGCTCCACATAGCTCAGGGGAGAGCCGTCCTCGTGGCGCTTCCACGAGCCCAGATGCACCTCGTAGATCAGCAGCTCGCCGTTCACCGGCGGCTTTTCCAGCCGCTGCTGCCGCCAGTCATCGTCCCGCCACCGGTATCCGGACAGGTCGTAGACCTTGCTGTCTGTCCCGGGACGGGTGGCCGCGTGGAAGGCACAGGGATCGGCCTTCCAGACCACCCGGCCGTCCGCGCCGGTGACCACATATTTGTAGGCGTCGTAGACCTTGGCGTTCTCCGCCGCCGTTTCCCACACGCCGGTATCCAGCCGGGTCATGGGCCGGGGCTGCCAGCCGTTGAAGTCCCCGGCCAGCGCTACGGCGCGGGCGTTGGGCGCCCACACGCGGAAGGTGAAGCCCTGCTCCGCCGGGTGTGCGCCGAGGTAGGTGTAGATGTCGTGGGCCGGGTGCCGCGTCATGTGCTCAGCTCCTTTTCTTTCACGCTGCTCGTCTGCTCTATGGTAGCACGCCTGTTCCGTCAAAGGACGCGAAACAGGTCGCTGGTAACGTTACCGACATTGTACCCCATTTTTCCCGTCCCGTCAACAAACAAGGCGCTTTTTGTGCCGCGGCGGGGGCGGAAAAGGGCCGCAAGCACAAAAGGGAAACGCAGGCGCGCTGCGTTTCCCTTTTCGTTTACTCATCCCGCTGCTGCACGGCGCTGCTGCCGTTCAGGCCGAAGTCGTCCGCTACGCTGGCGGTGTCCCGGCGCAGCATGGTCTCCATCACCCGGATATCGCTGTCGATATCCATGGCATCGGTGCGGTACAGCTCGTCCAGCTGGTGCTCGAAGCCCGCCACGATGCTGTCCATGGTCTTTTCGATCTTGGCCTTGGCCTGGCTCAGGTTCTCGCCGCTGACACCGGCCTCCTCGAAGCTGGCGTAGTTTTCCAGCAGCTTCAGGGTGGTGGGCAGGTAGTAGTTCAGGAACGTGCCGGCGGCGTCACGCTTGGCCTCGTCCTCTTCAATGAGTTTGAAAATACGGCCGGACACCTGCTCCATGCGGTCCAGCTTGGCGCTGATGGCCTCGTCGGCGATGCGGTCGTTCAGCTCGCGGATCTGGGCCAGGATGGCGGCGTAGCCCGCCGGCGCGGGCGCGGTCTGTGCGGGCTGACCCTGCTCCGCCTTGGCGCGGTGGGCGGCATCAAAGTACGCCGTGGCGGCGGCCTGGGACTTGAAGAGCATACCGCTGCCCATGTCGATATAGGCCTCGTCACCCCAGAGGCCCTTTTCCAGCATCAGGTTCACGTCCTTCTCCACCCGGCGGCGGGACACGTCGGCGGCCCGGGCCAGATAGTCCAGGGGCACGGCCTGCTTCTGCCCGACGGTGCGGAGGTAAGTGGCAAAGCGCCGCTGGCGGCGCTTCATGGCGCCGCTGCCCAGCAGCAGGGACGCGCCGCCGGCCATCATGCCCAGGGGATAGAACAGCTGCCGCAGCAGGTCCATCCATTCATGCCATTTGATGGCGTAGCGCAGTTCAAAGTAGTCCACCTGCTGCACCAGGAAAAACACGCCCAGAATACCCACCACCGCGCCGATGATCTTCATGGTTTTGGCGCCCTTGTCGGAGTAGTTCGGCGTCTCTGTGACCTTGCGGACGGTGTTCTTCGCCGCGGAGGCGCGCGCCTGCGCAGGCTTCGCCTCGGCGCTGCCCGCCGCCGTCCGCTGCCACGCATCCCGCGCCTGCTGGCGCATTTTCCTGCCGCCGCCCTCGCTGAGCTTGCTCAGCAGCAGGATCAGGCCCACAGGCCAGGCCACGGCAAACATCACCGCGATGAATATCCACGAACCCAGGTCGTTATTGTTCTTTTTCGGCGGCTTCGGCTGAAGACCGTTGTTCTCGTCGTATTCGTAGCTCATGCTTCCCCTTCTCCCTTTCCCCGCAGCTTTCGCTTGTTGCCCTTTTCGTCCACGATATAGGTATTCTCCAGTACGCTGCGGGCATTGGCCATTACCGCGTTCAGGTACTCCTGCCGCAGTGCAGCGCGCTCCTCGATCTCCGCGTCTGTCAGCCCCTCGGCCTTGGCCTTGCGGGCCAGCTCGTTGATGCGTGCTATCTTCTTCTCGTCCATAGCTGTTTCTCCCTTATATGTATCGCCGTATGTCCACCGGCAGGCGGCCCTTTTTCGTGGGAGCGCCCACGCTGTCCAATACGCATTTTCCCAGACCGCGGCAGGTGATGGTATCCCCCGCCGACACGGGCTTGTCCGGCTTCACACAGGTGACGTAGTTCACCTGTACGGACCCCTTTTCCACGGCCTCCGCCGCCCGGCCCCGGCTGAGAGAAAATCCCGCCGCCAGCACGTTGTCCAGCCGCAGGGAGGAGACGGTGTCCCGCAGTTCCTTCACCGCCGCATGGGGGACCGCCAGCGCCGAAAGCGGCAGCGGCGTTACGGTGAGCTTCTCCCGGCCGGCGCTGTCCCAGTTCTGCAGCAGGAAATCCGTCATGGACGGGTCCAGCAGCACCTGACAGCCGCCCTTTTCCACAAGTATATCGCCTATCTTCTCCCGGGTCAATCCCAGAGCCATCAAACTGCCCAAAAAATCCCGGTGGGTCAGGTCGCCGCCGCTGCGGCACGCGGCCCGCACCGCCGCGATCTCCGTGCCGTCCGGCTCCGCCATCCACTCCGGCAGAAACAGCAGCCGCTTTCGCTCCGCGCCGTCATAGCCGCCCCAAAGCACATAGCCCTCCCGGCACCCCAGCGCGTTCAGCAGATGCTGCGCCGCCGCCTGTTCCTGGGGGGAGAGAAAGCCTGTGGCCGTGGGAATGTTCCGCGTGCGGCACTGCTCGCACTTATCCCACACGCGGCTCAGCAGCAGCCGTTCCTCCGGGCTGTGGGCGGCTCTGTCCAGTAGTTCTCGTCTGTCCATGTTATGCCCCCAAATTCTGCGTGCGGTACAGTGTGGCGTACACGCCGTTCCTTGCCAGCAGCTCCGCGTGGCTGCCCTCCTCGGCGATCACGCCGTCCTGTATCACCAGTATCCGGCCGGCCGAACGAATGGTGGACAGCCGGTGGGCGATGATCAGTGTCGTGCGGCCTCGGGCCAGACGGTCAAAGGCGCCCTGGATGCGGGCTTCCGTCACGCTGTCCAGCGCGGAGGTGGCCTCATCCAGTATCAGAATGGGCGGGGCCTTCAGAAACACCCGGGCGATGGCCACCCGCTGCTTCTGCCCGCCGGAGAGCAGCGCGCCCCGCTCACCCACATAGGTGTCGAACCCGTCTGGCATGGCGCAGATGTCGTCGTAGATCTCCGCCTGCCGCGCCGCCTGCTCTACCTCAGCGTCGGTGGCGTCGGGGCGGCCATAGCGAATATTCTCGCGGATGGTGTCGGCAAACAGGAACACATCCTGCTGTACGATGCCGATGGCCCGGCGCAGGGAGCGCTGGGTGACGGCGCGGACATCGCGGCCGTCGACGGTGATACTGCCGCTGTCCACATCGTAGAACCGGGGCAGCAGCTGGCACAGGGTGGTCTTGCCGCCGCCGGAGGGCCCCACCAGGGCCACCGTCTCGCCGGCGGGGATGTGCAGCGTCACGTTGTGCAGCACCTCGGCCTTTTCGCCGTAGGCGAAGGAGACGTCGTTCACGTCCACGCGGCCCTGTACATGTTCGAGGGGCTGCGCGTCCGGCGCGTCCTGGATGGACGGCTCGGTGGCCATCAGCTCAATGAAGCGGTGCAGGCCCGCGAAGCCGTTGGAGAACATCTCGGCGAAGTTGGCCAGCTTGCGGATGGGACTGACGAAGGCGGTGACGTATAGGGAGAAGGTGATCAGATCCACATAGTCCATTTTCTCCCCCATGATGAGCCAGCCGCCCACGGCGATCACCGCCACCGGCAATATGCCGGTGCAGAACTCCATCACCGCGTTGAAGCGGCCCATCTCCTTGTGAAAGCCACGCTTGGCGGTCTTGAACACCTCGTTGGCCTCGTCGAACCGCTGCTGCTGGGCTTCCTCGTTGGCAAAGGCCTTGGTGGTCCGCACGCCGGACAGGCCGGACTCGATGGCGGCGTTGATGGTGCCGGTCTTGACCTTGGCAGCCTGGGAGGCGGCGCTCATCTGCCGGCGGCGGCGCAGGGCCATGGTCAGCAGGACAGGCAGCAGCACCAGCAGTACCAGCGCCAGCTCCCAGCGCAGGGTGAACATCACCGCCAGCGCGCCCACGATGGTCACCAGGGAGATGAACAGATCCTCCGGCCCGTGGTGGGCCAGCTCCGTCAGTTCAAACAGGTCACTGGTCAGGCGGCTCATCAGCTGGCCGGTGCGGTTGCGGTCGTAGAAGTCGAAGCCCAGCTCCTGAATGTGGCGGTACAGATCGCGGCGGATATCCGCCTCCACGCGGATGCCGAAGGTGTGGCCCCAGTAGGCCACCACGAAGTACAGCGCCGAGCGCAGCACATAGGCGGCCACCACCACCGCCATGACGATGAAGAATACCCGGAACTGCCGCTGGGGCAGCCAGGTATACATGGCGGCGCGGGACACCAGCGGGAACGCCAGGTCGATGCAGGCGATGAGGAACGCGCAGGACAGGTCCAGGGCGAAGAGCCGCCGGTGGGGTTTGAAGTAGGAGAGGAATATCCGCAGGGGGCTGCGGGTCTGATAATCTTTCGTGGTCATGCTATGCCTCGCTTGGTGTTTTTGAACATATAGTATAGCACATCGGCACGGCGTTCGCAATAGCACGGCGCCCCGGCTTGCGTGCCGGGGCGCTGCGTGTTATAATTGGGCCATGACCTGGCCGATAGGGCCGTCGATGGTGACGGCGGCGCCAAGACCGCTGCCGGCCCCGCCCTTGTTGATGACCGCCAGCTTATGGCCGCGGTAGTACTGTATCAGCCCGGCGGCGGGATAGACCACCAGCGACGTGCCGCCGATGATGAGCACGTCTGCCTGCCGGATATAGTGGATGGCGCGGGCCATCACGTCCTCATCCAGGGACTCCTCATACAGCACCACGTCCGGCTTAATGATGCCGCCGCAGGTGCAGCGGGGAATGCCGCGGCTCTCCGCGATGCGCTCCACACCGTAGAATTTCCCGCAGCGGGTACAGTGGTTCCGCAGCACGCTGCCGTGGAGCTCAAGGACCTCCTGGCTGCCGGCCTTCTGGTGCAGGCCGTCGATGTTCTGGGTGATGACGGCCTTCAGCTTCCCCTGCTGCTCCCATTCCGCCAGCTTGCGGTGGGCGGCGTTGGGCTGGGCGTCCAGGGCCAGCATTTTGGCCCGGTAGAAGTCGTAGAATTCCTCGGTGTGCGTCTCGTAAAATGTGTGGCTGAGCATGGTCTCCGGCGGGTATTTGAATTTCTGGTGATACAGGCCGTCCACACTGCGGAAGTCCGGTATCCCGGACTCGGTGGACACGCCGGCGCCGCCGAAAAACACGATGTTGTCAGAGCTGTCCGTCAGCTCTTTCAGTCTGCGGATGGTATCGTCCATACTGTCCCTCCATTTCTTTTGTAAGGAGCATACGCTATGAATATTCAGATCTTCGGAAAAAGCAAGTCCTTCGACACGAAAAAGGCGGAGCGCTGGTTCAAGGAGCGCCGCATCAAGTACCAGTACATCGACCTTGTGAGCAAGGGTGTATCGCCGGGGGAGTACCGTTCCATCCGGGCGGCCGTGGGCAGCTTCGACGCGCTGGTGGACAAGGACTGCCGGGCGTATGAGGCGCTGTACATGGCCTACATCACGCCTCAGGCGGCGGAGGAAAAGCTGCTGGAATACCCGGAGCTGTTCGCCGCGCCCATTGTCCGCAACGGGAAGCAGGCCACCGTGGGCTATTGCCCGGAGATATGGCAGACGTGGGAATAGGAATAAGGGCTCTCATCCGTGCGCCGCAGGCGCACGGTTTTTTTCGGGCAGCACCGCGGCTTTCACTGTGCGGTGTTGCCCTTAGTCCGTGTAGCTGTGCTCCACCGTGACCACGGCGTAGTAATTGCCGTCCATGGTGCGGACCAGAGCGCGTATCTCCTGCGCTGCCTGGGCCGGGGTCTTGCTGCTGGAGAAGGGCAGCACCGCGTCGAAGATCAGGTTATCGTGTGTGGTGCCCCGGACCACGCGGAAGTCGTGGATGGTCAGACCGGGATCCACCTGCTTCACCAGCGCGGCCACCTGTTCCTTCAGTGCGGTGACGGAGCCGTCGGTGACGATGGGGTCCATGTGGATGACGGCGTGGCAGTGGAGCTTCTCCATCAGTTCCTTTTCAATATTGTCGATCACATCGTGCATGGCCATGATGTCCCCGTGGGCGGGGACCTCCGCGTGGAGGGTGATCATCAGACGGCCGGGGCCGTAGTCATGGACCACCAGATCGTGTACGCCCAGCACTGTGTCGTTGGAGAGGACGATATCCCGTATCTCCCGCACCAGCTCCGGGTCGGGCGCCTGTCCCAGCAGGGGGGACAGGGTCTCTTTTGCGGCCTTGTAGGCGGAGAACAGGATGAACAGCGCCACCACCAGGCCCACATAGCCGTCCACCGCCAGACCGGTCCATTTGCCGATGAGCATGGCAAGGAGCACCGCCAGGGTGGAGACGGTGTCGGAAAGGCTGTCCGTGGCGGTAGCCTCCATGGCGGCGGACTTGATCTTCCGGCCGACGGCCCGGTTGTACAGCCACATATAGACCTTCACGCACACGGAGGCGGCCATGATGGCGATAGCCATCAGGGAAAAGGTGACGGCCTCCGGATGGAGGATCTTGTCAAAGGAGGACTTGGCCAGCTCCACACCCATCAGCAGGATCAGGCCCGCTACGATCAGGCCGGATATGTACTCGATGCGGCCGTGGCCAAAGGGGTGGTCGGTGTCCGGCTTTTTGCCCGCCAGACGGAAGCCCAGCAGCGTCACCGCCGAGGAGCCGGCGTCGGACAGGTTGTTGAAGGCGTCCGCCGTGACGGCGATGGAACCGGACAGCTGTCCGGCGAAGAATTTGCCGATGAACAGCAGAATATTCAGTGCGATGCCCACAGCGCCGCACAGTGTGCCGTAGGCGCGGCGGACGGCGGGGGAGGACACGTTGTCCCGGTCAGGAATGAGCCAGCGGCTCAGCAATCGTATCATAGCAGTCGTCTCCTTTCGGCGGGTAGACCCGGCGCTTTGTCAGCCAATAGCACAGAGGGATGGCGTACAGCAGTATCTCGTAGGGGATGGCGGACATGTCCGCGCCCAGCATGGCCAGCGGGATGGACACGGAGATGTTCCAGGGGATCAGCGGCGAGAGGACGATGCCGGAGTTCTCGATGTCAAGGGCCATCTCGCCCCTGCCGTGGCCGCGCTTGGTGTAGTCGTCCTCCAGCAGCTGGTTGCACACCACCGCGCAGGTGGACTGGTTGCAGAACACCATGCTGCACACCACGGAGATCGCCGCGCAGGCGGGGAACCGCCCGGCTCTCCGGGCCAGGCGCTGGGCCAGATGCGCCGCGCCGTTCAGCACACCCATGCCGCCCAGCAGCCCGGCGTACAGCCCGGCGCTGACGGCCATGATGGTGGCCGAGACCATGGACATCATGCCGCCGCCGGAGAGCACATCGTGCAGCGCGCCGGGGGCGGGGAGGTAGCCCAGCATCGCATCCCGCAGGGTGGGCAGCAGAGCGCGGCCCTGGGCGAACACCGTCACCAGCAGCGCCGTCAGCGCACTGACGGCCATGGTGGGCGGATGGGGACCTTGCACAGCGGCAGGATCAGGATCAGCAGCGCCGGGATGGCCGTCCACCAGCTGAGGCTGAAGGTGCCGGACAGCTGGTCCAGCACACCGCTGTCCACCATGGCCAGCGGGTGCGTTACGGACAGGGCGGCGTAGGCCGCGAGGCTGACCAGATAGGGCAGCCAGCCGGTGCGGTGCATCATGTGCAGGTTGTCATAGAGCTTGGTATCGGTGGCGGCGGCCACCAGCGTGGCGCTGGAGGAGGCCGGCGAGCAGCGGTCGCCGAAGTAGGCGCCAGCCACGATGGTCCCCGCCGTGATGGCCACGCTGACGCCGCCGGAGCGGGCCAAGGCCATCAGGATCACGCCCAGGGTGCCCACCACGCCGAAGGACGTGCCCAGGGC
>OHSG01001324.1_pt1 | contig 9881 bp, 7 predicted proteins | sample 1578601 | NCBI WGS metagenome assembly OHSG01 (sample SAMEA3879534, study PRJEB24766) | human gut metagenome | biome: human-associated habitat; feature: feces | place: USA | collected 1985/1987
CGCCTTTTCCATGATATACTAATCAAATATTAGTCTTGTAATTTAGCGCAAATGAACTCGCGGTTCAAACGAGCGATGTTGCTAACGGAGATATTCTTCGGACATTCCATCTCGCAAGCACGTGTGTTCGTACAGTTACCGAAGCCCAGCTCGTCCATCTTGGCGACCATCGCCTTGGCACGACGGGCACCCTCGACGCGGCCCTGCGGCAGCTTGGCCAGCGACGATACGCGGGCAGCGACGAAGAGCATGGCCGAACCGTTCTTGCAGGTGGCGGCGCAGGCTCCGCAACCGATGCAGGCTGCTGCGTCCATCGACTCGTCGGCATCCTCCTTCGGAATGGGAATAGCGTTGCCGTCGGGCACCGAGTTGGTGCGCACCGAGATGAAGCCGCCGGCCTGCAGAATCTGGTCGTAGGCGCTGCGGTTCACCACGAGGTCCTTGATGACGGGGAAGGCCGCCGAACGCCACGGCTCGATGGTGATGGTCGCACCGTCCTTGAAACGACGCATGTAAATCTGGCAGGTTGTAGCGCCGTCGCCGGGACCGTGGGCACGGCCGTCGATGTGGAGCGAGCACATGCCGCAGATACCCTCGCGGCAGTCGTGGTCGAATGCCACGGGCTCCTTGCCGGCGTGTACCAGGTCGTTGTTCAGAATATCGAGCATTTCGAGGAACGAGGTGTCCTCCGAGATGTTCTCGACCTTGTAGGTCTCGAACGCACCTTTGCTCTTAGCGTCCTTTTGACGCCATATCTTTAATGTAAAATTCATAGTTTCAAATCGTTATTAAAGTTCAACGTCAAAATGGAATTAGTCCTTGTAGTTGCGCTGTGCGGGGTGTACGAACTCGAAGTTGAGCGGCTCCTTGGTCATCTCGGGTACGGCGTCCATGCCCTTGTACTCCCAGACGGCTGCGTATACGAAGTTCTCGTCGTCACGCTTTGCCTCGCCCTCTTCGGTCTGGTGCTCCGTGCGGAAGTGGCCGCCGCACGACTCCTCGCGGTTCAGCGCGTCGCGTGCCATCAGCTCGCCCAGCTCCAGGAAGTCGGCCAGACGCAGCGCCTTTTCAAGTTCGACGTTGAAGTCGTTCTCCTTGCCTACGACCTTCACGTCCTTCCAGAACTCCTTGCGCAGAGCCTGGATTTCGGTGATGGCCTTCTCGAGCGACTCCTTCGTACGTGCCATGCCGACGTTCTCCCACATGATGTGGCCCAGCTTCTTGTGGATGTCGTCCACCGACTGCTTGCCGTTGATGGAGAGCAGCTTCTGGATACGCTCCTTGACGCTCTTCTCGGCCTCGTCGAATGCCTTGGTGTCGGTCTTCACCTTCGGAGCCTGAATCTTGTGCGAGAGGTAGTCGCCGATGGTGTAGGGCAGCACGAAGTAGCCGTCGGCCAGACCCTGCATGAGGGCCGAAGCACCCAGACGGTTGGCGCCGTGGTCCGAGAAGTTGCACTCGCCGATGGCGTAGAGACCCGGGATGGTGGTCATCAGGTTGTAGTCCACCCAGATACCGCCCATCGTGTAGTGTACGGCCGGGAAAATCTGCATCGGCTGCTCGTAGGGGCTCACGTCGGTAATCTCCTCGTACATGTCGAAGAGGTTGCCGTAGCGCTGCTTGATGATGTCCTTGCCCAGACGCTCGATGGCGGTCTTGAAGTCGAGGAATACGGCCAGACCCGTCTCGTTGACGCCGTAGCCGGCATCGCAACGCTCCTTGGCGGCACGCGAAGCGACGTCACGCGGCACGAGGTTACCGAAGGCCGGGTAGCGGCGCTCCAGGTAGTAGTCGCGGTCCTCCTCGGCGATGTCCGAAGGCTTCTTGGCACCCGAGCGGATGGCCTTCACGTCCTCGAGCTTCTTGGGAACCCAGATACGGCCGTCGTTGCGCAGCGACTCCGACATGAGGGTCAGCTTCGACTGCTGGTCGCCGTGAACGGGGATACAGGTGGGGTGAATCTGCGTGAAGCAGGGGTTGGCGAAGCCGGCACCCTTGCGGTAGCACTGGAATGCGGCCGAGCCGTTCGATGCCATGGCGTTGGTCGACAGGAAGAAGACGTTGCCGTAGCCGCCCGTGGCGATCACGACGGCGTGGGCGCCGTGGCGCTCGATTTCACCCGTAACGAGGTTGCGGGCGATGATACCGCGAGCCTCGCCGTCCTCGATGACGATGTCGAGCATCTCGTGACGCGGGTAGCTCTTCACCGAACCGGCGGCAATCTCCTTGTTGAGGGCTGCATAGGCGCCCAGCAGCAGCTGCTGTCCGGTCTGGCCGCGGGCATAGAACGTACGCGATACCTGGGCGCCGCCGAACGAACGGTTGGCCAGCAGGCCGCCGTACTCGCGGGCGAAGGGTACGCCCTGAGCCACGCACTGGTCGATGATGAGGTTCGAAACCTCGGCCAGACGGTAGACGTTGGCCTCACGGGCGCGGTAGTCGCCGCCCTTGATGGTGTCGTAGAAGAGACGGTATACCGAGTCGTTGTCGTTCTGGTAGTTCTTGGCTGCGTTGATACCGCCCTGGGCTGCAATCGAGTGGGCGCGACGGGGCGAGTCCTGGATGCAGAACACCTTGACGTTGTATCCCAGTTCGCCGAGCGAAGCGGCTGCGGAGGCACCGCCCAGACCCGTTCCGACGATGATGATGTCGAGCTTGCGCTTGTTTGCGGGGCTTACGACCTTGATAGCTGCCTTGTGGTTGCTCCACTTCTGTGCGAGTTCGCCGGCAGGAATTTTAGCATCTAATTTGAAAGCCATATCTGTTGTGTGTTTATTTTTGTTGAATCACTTCGCCTTGCCGCAGGCCGTCGCCGGATGTCATGTCGCGGGGCAGAGGCCCCGCCGGGGGACGGGTTGCGGCTCCGGGCCGGAATTAGCATGCACCGCCGCAGCAGCAGATGCTCTTGAGGAAGAAGACGACAACCACCAGCGCGAAGCCCAGGAATACAATCGTCGCGATGATGTTGGCGATGCACTTCAGACGGGGATACCACGTGTTGTTGGCCCAGCCCACGGTCTGGAACATCGACCATACGCCGTGCGTGAGGTGGAACCACAGAGCGGCGAACCACAGCAGGTAGAGCACCACGTAGTACCACTGCGAGAAGGTGTAGGCGATGAGCGAGGCGCCGTCGGCGGCACCAAAGCCCAGCGAGTTCTCATGACCGCCCATGATTTCCACGAGCTGCATCTTGGCCCAGAAGTTGAACAGGTGGAGCAGCAGTCCGCCCAGGATAATCCATCCCAGCAGCAGCATGTTCTTCGAAGCCCACTGCACGCCCTTCTCCTTGACCGTAACGGCGTAACGCTGGTTGCCGCGCGCCCGGTAGTTGTTCACCGTCAGGACAAGGGCGTAGATGAAGTGAATCAGTACGCCTGCGGCCAGAACGACGGTACCGGCCAGTGCATACCAGTTGGCGCCCAGGAACGCGCAAATCGAGTTGTAACCCTCGGGCGAGATAATCGCCACGACGTTCATGGACATGTGGAAGAGGATAAAGAGCACGAGGAAGCAACCCGTCACGCTCATTACTAACTTCTTGCCAAGAGATGAATTGGTTAAAAAGCAGCTCATAATAATTGAAGAATTTGTTTATTTATATTTGTTTAGATTTGTGTTCCCGGACGCAAATATAGCCATTGTTTGCGGAATAACAAAGCGCCGGGCCGGGAATTTTGCGCTGAATTTGAACATGGAGAAGAGGAGCAAGAAGGAGATTCGCGCCGCGATGAAGCGGCTCAACCGCAGCCTGTGCGGTGCGGCGCGCCGGGAGGTTTCGGAGCGGCTCTTTGCGGCGGTCGAGCGGCTGCCCGTTTTTGCCGCGGCGCGTACCGTGGCCTTTTTTGCGGCGCTGCCCGACGAGCCCGAGACCGACGGCGCGCTGGAGCGCTGGAGCCGCTCGAAGCGGGTGTTGCTGCCGCGCGTCGAGGGCGAGCGGATGTCGTTCGTGGAGTACGACCCCGGGGCGATGCGCGTCGGGGCGTTCGGCATCCTCGAACCGGCGGCAGATGCCGCGCCGTGCGCTCCCGGCGAAATCGACCTCGTGGTGGTGCCGGGCACGGCCTTCACCCTTGCGGGGGCCCGCATGGGGCGCGGCCGCGGGTACTACGACCGTTACCTCTCCGCGCCGGAGTTCCGGGGTGCGAAGGTCGGCGTGTGCTATGCCCACCAGATTGTGGCCGAACTGCCCGTCGAGCAGCACGACGTGCCGCTCGACTGCGTGGTTGCGCCGCCCGGACCGATGGCTCCGGCGGAGTTTGCCGCCGCCTACCGCGGTGCGTTCGGCGAGGGGGCGCCCCTGCCGCTCGTCTTCCGCTATGCGGAGCAGGGCGACGGCGCGGTGCTGCTCCGCCCGGGATGCTTTTTCGGTGAGCTGGCGGCGTTGCGCGACCGGGGCGGCGTCTGCTCGTTCAATGCGACGAACATCGGTTGCGGGGGCGGCCGTTTCTATACGGGGTTCGCGCCCCTGCCGGCCCGCGTGCCCGATTTCGTGTCGTGCCGCGAGCGCTACAAGCAGACTCCCGGGGCGGTGACGGAGTATGTGCGGCGGCTCGACGTGCGGCCGGCCGCACGTCCGTGGCTGCGCTTCGAGCGGCTCGACGCCTGCCCGTCGTTCGACGGGGCCGAAGGGGTGCTCTTCTTCGCCGGGGCCGACCAGCTCTCGGGGCTCGTCTCGTGGGCCTGCTACGACAACGATGCCGACGATGCCGTCGCTGCGCCGTTCGGCTCGGGCTGCGGTGTCATGGTCGCCCATGTCGTGCGCGAGAACCGGCAGGCGGGGCGACGCTGTTTCCTGGGGCTGTTCGACCCCTCGGTGCGGCCTCATGTCGGGGCCGGGGAGCTGGGATTTGCGGTGCCGATGTCGCGCTTTGCGGAGATGTGCACGACGCTTCCGTCGTCGGCCCTGAGCGGCACCGACGGCTGGTCCCGGGTGCGTGAACGGATGGAAGAGAGGAGATGATGTCTATGGAAAAAGGAGTGAAGGGAACGGGCCGGCGGGTTGCGCTGGCGCTTGCCGGCGGCGGAGCGCGCGGCGTGGCCCATATCGGCGCCATCGAGGAGCTGGAGCGCCGCGGATACGAAATTGCGGCCGTGGCCGGAACGTCGATGGGTGCGCTCGTCGGCGGCATGTATGCCGCGGGGCACCTCGAGGAGTTCAAGGAGTGGATGTGCTCGCTCGACCGCTACAAGGTCTTCGGTCTGGTCGACTTTACGTTCAGTGCCGAAGGGTTGGTCAAGGGCAGCCGCGTCATCGATGCGATGAAGGAGCTGATACCCGACATGCGCATCGAGCAGATGCGCCTCCCCTTCACGGCCGTCTCGGCCGACCTGCTGACGGGTCGCGAGGTGGTCATCGAACGGGGCGGGCTCTACGACGCCATCCGGGCCTCAATCGCCATTCCGTCGGTCTTCCGTCCGGTCCATCGCGACGGGATGGTGCTGACCGACGGCGGCATCGTCAATCCGATGCCCGTCAACCGCGTGCGCCGCGAGGCGGGCGACCTGCTCGTGGCGGTCGACGTCTGTGCGCCCTTTGCGGTGGAGGGGAGCGGAGCCGTTGGGGGGAGTGTCCCGGCGGCCGGCGTGAACGCCATCGGCGCCGGGCGTGCGGCGCTGCGCAAGCTGCCGTCGCTCAACTATTACAAGCTCATCACCGCGTCGACCGAAATCATGACGCAGCATCTCACGCGGCTGATGTGCCGTCTGTACCGGCCCGATGTGCTCGTCGAGCTGCCGGCAGACCGGTTCGGCCTCTTCGAATTCTACCGTTCGCGCGAAATCGCCGAGGCGGGAGCCGCGGCGGCAAGACAGGCGCTGGACCGTTTCGAGGCAAGCTCGGGCGCGCAGGATGCCGCCGGAGCGGTGCGCGACGGCAGCGTGAGTCTGTAGGCGGCCGGAGGTCGGCGCATGGGGCGCCTCCGTGTGGCATGGATTTTGCGTCCCGGAGGGAGATGAAAAAAGCGACGGTCCGTATTTTTTGAAGAATTCGATGTTGGTGACGCAACTTCACACTGAAAAAACGGGACCGTCGCCGTCTGCCTTTCTTTTCCCCGCATCGTGATGCGGATGCTCTGCGGCTGTCGGACCGGGAGCCGCAACGGGCCTGGCGTCCTTCGGGAGGCTGCTGCGTTTTCATGCGCGCCCGCCGGCCGCCGGCCAGTGCCGCACGCCTCCGCCCCGCCTTTTTGCGGCCTTCGGAGCGCCGTTTGCTGCAGGTTTCGAATCGTTGCGGCAAAGATACGCAATCTTTCGATATTCGCAACCGGTTTGTCCGAATGCACTATTCGTCGGCCCGAAAAGTTGACGAAAGGCAACCTGTTGTGTCTTGTTGGTTTTGTTTTCTTCTCGGCCCGATTACTTTTTGTTTCGTTCGAGCCACTTTTCGCGGGCCAGTTGCTGCATGTCGGCCACCAGGTCCTTTTCGTCGGTGATTTCCTCGCCGAGCAGGGTTTCGAGGACATCCTCGAGGGTGATGATACCCTCGAAGCAGCCGTATTCGTCGAGGATGATGCTGATTTGTTCCTTGCTTGACAGCAGCTTTTCCCAGACGATTGCTACCGAGACGAAATCGGGAAAGCAGATGATGTCGCGCCGGAGGTCGCGCAGCCGCAGGTCGAAGCGGTCCTCGGCCAGATGTTCCAATACGTTCTGCCGCAGCACGTAGCCCGTGATGTACTCCTTGTTCTGCCCGTAGAGCGGGATGCGCGAGTAGGGCCAGAAGCGCGTGTCGGCGAGGAATTCGCGGAGGGTCATCTCCTCGCTGGCGGTCGCCGCCACGACGCGGGGCGTCATGATGGATTTGGCGCGGATGTCGTTGAAGCGGATGAGGTTCTGGATGATTTTGTCCTCCTTCGAGGCGAAGATTCCCTCCTCGGTTCCGGCGGTCACCATCGCCGAGACCTCTTCGCGGCTGACCGACAGTTCGCGCCGGCGCGGGGCGATGAGCCGCGTTATCCACTCCGAAAGCCAGACGAGCGGGTAGCAGATGACGATGAGCGCATGGATGATGCGGGCCGAACGCATGGCCAGCTGACGCCAGTAGCAGGCGCCGATGGTCTTGGGAATAATCTCCGAGAGGACGAGGATGAGGATGGTCAGCACGGCCGAGATGACGCCGAACCAGGCCTCGCCGAAGAGTTTTACCGCCTCGGCGCCGACGCCTGCGGCACCGATGGTATGGGCGATGGTGTTGAGCGAGAGGATGGCCGAGATGGGCTTGTCGATGTCCTGTTTGAGCCGGCGGAAGAGGGTGGCCGCCTTCACCCCTTCGCGCTCCTTGAGCGTGATGAACGAGGCGGGGGTCGAGAGCAGCACGGCCTCGAGTACCGAGCAGAGGAACGAGAGTGCGAGTGCCGCTATGAGATAGAGCAGAATGAGGGTCATGGCTGTGTCGGGGGTTGTCGCGGAGGTCTTCGGAGCGGCCTTTCGGCCCCGGACCTCCGGGTGAGTTCGGCCGCAGGTGCGGCCCGGACCCGGTTATCGAATCGGTGAACGGAGCGTGGTGCGGCTGTCGCGTGCTGTCGCACGCGGCGCCCGGTGGTGGGAGAGCCTGCACTCCGGGCCGACCCGCATGCGGTCGGGCCGCGGCGGCGTGGTTGTTCGTCGCGGCTTCGGGAGGGGCTCTGCCGGGGCCCGGAATCAAATACGGATGGGATACATGCCGCGGCGCGGATGCAGATGCACGAACCTCGACCGGTTCGAAATCCTGGTCGGTCGGGTCTCAACGGGGTATGTGCGTTCCTGTCTGAAAAGAGTTGCGTGTTGGGGACGCCAGCCGGGGGCAGGGCGTCCGGTTTCCCCAAATATAGGGATTTTCCTCCGATTTGCAAAATTTCCGGCCCGCAGCACCCGCTTCTCTCCGGTGCGGACTTCGTCCCGCGGCGCTGCGTTGCCGAAGCGGCGGCGAAAGTCGCGGAATATTTCGTACCTTTGTCCTCGGAGCGTGCCAAGGCGCCCGTGTGCCTGCCGCCGTTTCCGCCAAATCCGCAAAGGAGCGACCGATGAGTGAATCCGCAACAGACCGACTCAAGGAGCAGGTGGCGCTGCTGCCCCTCTCGCCCGGCGTCTACCAGTTCGTCGACCGGACGGGGACCATCATCTATGTGGGCAAGGCCAAGAGCCTGCGCAAGCGCGTGTCGTCCTACTTCGTGCAGAGCCGCGAACACAGCGCCAAGGTGCGCGTGATGGTGAAGCAAATCGTCGAAATCCGCCACATCGTCGTGGGGAGCGAGACCGACGCCCTGCTGCTCGAAAACTCGCTCATCAAGACGCTCCAGCCCCGTTACAACATCCTGCTCAAGGACGACAAGACCTATCCGTGGATTGTCGTGCGGCGCGAACCCTTCCCGCGGGTGCAGTCCACGCGGCAGCTGGTCCGCGACGGCTCGCAGTATTTCGGCCCCTACGGCTCGGTGATGATGCAGCACAGCGTGCTGGACTTCATCCGCGAGGTGGTGCCGTTGCGCACCTGCAAACTAAACCTCTCGCCCGAGGCTATCGCCCGGGGGCGCTATACGGTCTGCCTGCAGTACCATCTGGGCAACTGCCGGGGACCCTGCGTCGGGGCCCAGAGCGAGGAGGAGTATGCGCAGCAGGTCGCGATGGTCGTCTCGGTGCTTAAGGGCGACCTGCGTCCCGTGCGCACCTATCTCGAGGGGGAGATGCAGCGTGCGGCCGCCGAGCTCCGCTTCGAGGTGGCGCAGCGCTACAAGCAGCGCCTCGACGCGCTGGACAACTATGCCGGCCGCTCGGTGATTGTCAGCGCGCGGATTCGCGATGTCGACGTCTTCTCGCTGCTGCCCGACGACGATGTGGCCTACTGCAACTTCGTGCGCATACGTCACGGCTCCATCGTCGGGGTCTCGACCGTGCGTCTGACGGCGGGGGTCGGCGCCGACGAGCGCGACATGCTGACGCTGGCCATCCAGCACATGGTCGAGCAGCTGGCCGGCGGCGAGCTGGCCCGCGAGGTCATCGTCCCCTTCCTCCCCTCGACGACGCTGCTCTTCGACGGGGTGACCTTCACCGTCCCCAAGCGGGGCGAGAAGCTCGAACTGCTCGAATTCTCGCAGAAGAGCGCCCGCATCTACCGCGCCGAGCAGCTCAAGAACCTCGAAATCAAGAATCCCGAACGCCATACCGAGCGGCTGATGAATGCCCTCCAGAAGGAGCTGCACCTCGACCGGCCGCCGCGCCACATCGAGTGCTTCGACAACTCCAACCTGCAGGGGGCGCACCCCGTCGCCTCGTGCGTTGTCTTCCGCGACGGCCGTCCCGCGCGCAAGGAGTACCGTCACTTCAACATCAAGACGGTCGAGGGGCCCGACGACTACGCCTCGATGCGCGAGGTGGTCTTCCGCCGCTACAGCCGCCTGCAGGCCGAGGGAGGCGAACTTCCCGACCTGATTATCGCCGACGGAGGCAAGGGGCAGATGGGCGTCATCCACGAGGTGCTCGAGGCGCTGGGGCTCGACATCCCGATTGCCGGTCTGGCCAAGGATGACCGCCACCGCACGGCCGAACTCTATTGCGGCTATCCGCCGCTGCTGGTCGGTCTGCGGCCCACCTCGCCGCTGTTCCACTTCCTGACGAGCATTCAGGACGAAGTGCACCGCTTTGCCATCTCGTTCCATCGGCAGAAACGAAGCAAGGCGTTTATCCACAGCGAGCTCGAGCAAATCGAAGGGGTGGGCGAGAAGACTGTCTCGACGCTGCTTGCCCATTTCCGTTCGGTGGCGAAGGTCCGGGCGGCCAACATCGGCGAGCTGACGGCGCTGGTGGGCAGCGCCAAGGCGCAGAAAATCCATGCCTTCTTCCATCCCGAGCAGTGACGGGCAGTGACGGGCAGTGCCGGGTCGTGCTGAGTTGTGTCGGGTTGT
>OHSG01001327.1_pt1 | contig 9833 bp, 12 predicted proteins | sample 1578601 | NCBI WGS metagenome assembly OHSG01 (sample SAMEA3879534, study PRJEB24766) | human gut metagenome | biome: human-associated habitat; feature: feces | place: USA | collected 1985/1987
ACCGACAGGGCTCCGCCGCGTCATACGGCCAAGAGAGCTTTCCGCTACGATCATCGTATAACCGAAGGTGAGTGCCAGCAGAATATAGATCAGCAGAAAAATACCGCCACCGTATTTCGCAGCCAGATAGGGAAAACGCCAGATGTTTCCAAGCCCGACGGATGCGCCTGCTGCGGACAGTACAAAACCGATTTTCCCGGAAAAAGTGCTTCTTTTTTTGTCATTTGAATGATTCATTATAATTAAACTCCCTCTTTACAAGATAAATCTAAGGGTAGCATATACTGCACAAAAAAGCAATATAAGGGCCGGATGATGGTGGACAGGAAACGTCATGCACAGCTCGTAGTGTTCACAAAATTTTCACAAAAAATTAGCACTCACCTCTTGACAGTGCTAACAAACAGTGTTATAACATAGGCAAGAACAAAGGAAGGGAACCAAAAGAGAACGAAAGGTTCCTGAAACATCCCGGTTCCAAAGAAACAAGGTAAACAAGCATGAGAGATCCACAGACCGTGGACGCAGAAAGAAAAGGAGAGATGACTTATGTTAATGCCTAGTATTTTTGGTAACGATTTTATGAATGATTTCTTTGGTGGTTTCCCATACAAATCAAACGGAACAATGCAGACGGATGTGTCTGAGACAGATAAAGGATACAAAGTAACAATGAATCTTCCGGGATACCAGAAGGAAGATATCAAAGGTGAGGTAAAGGATGGTTATTTAACCGTAACCGCAACCACCAGTAAGAATAACGATGAGAAGGATAAGGATGGCAAGTACATCCGCAAGGAACGTTACAGCGGAAGCTGCAGCCGAAGCTTTTATGTCGGCGATGCAGTAACGCAGGATGACGTGAAAGCAAAATTTGAAAACGGTGTTCTGACACTGGAAGTTCCAAAGAAAGAGGAAGCACCGAAGGTAGAAGAAAAGAAGTATATTTCTATTGAAGGCTAATTATTCAGAAGGGGGACAGTCGAGAGGCTGTCCCCTTTTTCTTATAATATATCGCAGGCGATTGCAAAGAATGCGCATGTGCCACACGTGTTTTGCAATCGCCTGTGAAAAAGGGAGGATGAAAGTTTGAAAAACCGAAACATGATCTTTGATTTTACACAATGCTATCCAAAGCGAAAAGAACCGGGACTGGAGTGGCATGACTGCAGTGCGATCGGAGGCAGCCGTCTGTATTGCAGCAGAGATGCGGAAGAAAAAATAAAAGCGCTGATTGCGCCGGCCGGAGTATCCGGAATTCATTTTATAGATTCGGGGGATTATCATTATATTTCCAAAATTATGACGGATTTTATCAAGGAGCCGTTTACGCTGGTGTTAATTGACCATCACACGGATATGCAGGATGCAAGTCTGGGCGGAGATATCTTAAGTTGCGGAAACTGGGCGAAAAAGGTATTGCAGGAAAATCCGTATCTGCAAAGGCTGGTTTTGATCGGGCAGGAGAAGAAAGCGCTTGATAAGTTACAGTCTGGAGCCAGGCAGCAGGAGACAGATGGAAAGCTTGTTGAAATCAGTTACGAGGAATTAAAAAACGGAAAGGCACATGAAAAAATAAAAGAACTGCCGGATGAAGTTCCTGTTTATATTTCCATCGACAAGGATGTGCTGGACGAAAAATATGCAGTGACAAACTGGGATCAGGGAAAAATGTCAATGGGAATGCTGGAACAGATATTAAAAACGCTGGTTACGGAATATGATGTGATCGGAGTGGATATTTGTGGGATGTATCCGGAGGAAAACAGTCTGCCGGAGTATCTGCGGGCAGAACGGGTAAATATACGGAGCGATGAGGAACTGTATCGGTTTTTGCAAAAAAATCTCTTTTGCTGGGCTTCACATAAATAGGTGGGTCATATTTTTTGTAAAGATTAAAAGTGTTTTTTCTATATGATTGGGACAACAGTATAAATATATAGATCAAAGTATGTAGGATGATTGATAATATATAGAGAGTGTGTATAATAAGATGAGAAAGAGTGAATAAGTGTGGTTATCAAAGCCGGGTTTTCAAGAATATGAGGGGTGTGGGACATATGTAGGAAAAGTGGCGCGAAAAGTCCCTCGAGGTAGCAAGAGCAGGACATATGCAGAAAAAGTGTTGCAAAAAGTCCCACCAGCCAGTAAAAGCAGGACATAATCCACCAGCAAAAAACATATTTGCCATTTGCCAGCACAAACATCGTGAATTTTATAATTACAGGAAACTTATAATAGCCCAAAAGATATAGCGATAGAAAAGGTGCTGTTTTCTGAAAAATATACAGCTACTAAAAAGGCACAATAACTGGAAACACAACAGCAAAAAAGAAAGGAAATCAACAATCATGGCATACGAGAATGATATTATTATGCGGCAGGTACGTGACATGACCCGCATGCTTGCAAAAATTTTATTTGGGAAAAACACCGCGACCTATGAATATAAGGAAGAGGATCGTCATACAGCAACGGACAGTTTATATGCCCGGCTGATTGCGCTGGTCGATGCAGGAAAAATCAATGAAGCGGAAAATCGCCTGTATGAAGAATTAGAAAGAGATGAAGAGGGCACATTTGAAGTAGCACTCGGATTTTACGATTATCTGAATGAACTTCCGGAGGAATTTCTTGAAGAGCACGATTATTCGAAGGAGGAAGTCAAAGAAGGCGCACAGAGTCTTGCGGATCGCAAGGGGCTGGGACTTCTTGGGGAAGGACTTGATTAGGAATAACTGTTCGAAGGAGAAATGATGAACCGTAGTAGATTAAGTGAAAAAGATATATAAGACAGAGAATAACTCTTGACAATACAACATATATGCTGTATTTTGTAATTACAAAACAAAAGTGGAGACAGCATATGATATTACACAATTATCTTTCGAATTCGGGAAGAGATTTAATATATGAATACATTAATAGTCTTCCGGAAGCTGAAAAAATTGATGGTTATACCGTACTGCAGCATATGGAAAAAGGAGAATTTGATAAAATTCTTTTTAAAAGATGGGAAAAGAAAGTGTATGAGGTATATTTTCAGAAAAATAACCGTGTATTCTATATTACAGTAGATAAGGAAAATATATATCTGCTCCATTCCTGTCGAAAACAGAAAAATAAAACAGAAAAAAAGGATGCAAATATAGTACGGAAGCGGGCAAAAGAATTAGGAAATATGTTAGGCAGGAAGTTTATTTAGAGGGAGTGGTCAATATGCCTTTTTTGCAAGTAAATGTAGAGCAGGAAATTCAAAAGCAAAGAGAGAACGATCCGGAGTTTAAAAAAATATGGGATGAGTCCCGTGCAGAGTATAGATTGATTGGTGAAATGATTTCTTTACGTAAAAAGAAAAAAATTACACAAAAGGAATTAGCTTTGCTGACAGGGAATAAACAACAGGTTATATCAAGGATTGAAAGGAAAGAAAGTATCCCGACAATTCGGGCATTTAGTCGTATCTTAGATGCTCTCGGGTATGAATTACAGATTGTAAAAAAGAAGTCAGTGTAATATATAATTTAAATTGGTGTCCAAATAGCATTTAACAGAAATGTTAGATGCTATTTTTTTCAAAAACACATCCGCCCGTCACATCCCGCCAGAAACCGGTAGTATACAGATAAGAGATGCTCCAGTCCCAGCCGCAGGTGGCTTTAAAAGGACTGGCATCCAACAGAAGGGAGGAATCATCATGGAAGATACTGCAATCATCCGCTTATTTCAGGAGCGGTCACAGCAGGCAATTGCCGAATTGTCGCAGAAATACGGAAAACTCTGTCAGAGCCTGTCCCGCCGGATCTTAAATAACGAAGAGGATGCAAAAGAATGTGTTAATGATACGTGGCTTGGTGTGTGGAACAGCATCCCACCGCAGACCCCGAATCCGCTGGTCTCCTATGTCTGCAGGATTACCCGCAATCTGTCCGTCAAAAGGCTGCGGCATAACATGGCGGCAAAGCGCAACAGCTATTACGATGTATCGCTTGCGGAACTGGAAGAATGTATTCCGGCAGCGCAGGAGCAGGAGCCATGGGAAGAACAGGAAGTGACGAAAGTCCTGGAACGCTTTTTACGGGAACTGGATACCGGCAGCCGCGTGATGTTCGTCAAACGGTACTGGTATGCGGAGTCTGTCGCACAGATTGCGGAAACGTTTGGGATGAAAGAAAACAGTGTGTCCGTAAAACTGATGCGTCTGCGCAAAAAGCTGAGAAAGAAACTGGAGAAGGAGGGTGTAGTGTTATGAGAAAATCCGAAAAATTATCCGATGCAATCGGTGAAATCAGTGATGACATTATAGAGGAAGCGTATACATATAAGCCAAAACATGACATGCACCAAAGAAAGGCTTCTTTTAAATGGAGAGCAGCTGTAGCAGTTCTTGCCATGCTTGTTTTGGCGGGAGTCGGTGTGTCCGTAGGGGGAGGAACTTCCTTTTTCCGGCTTGGAACAATTGTTTCCAGATTTACGGGGAAGGCTGCAAAGGTGGTTTACCGTATCCAGGGAATTCCGGTAACACAGCAGGAAATCCAGGCAGGAGTGGCATTGCGTGTGGAAAACGGAGAAACGGTAAAAACCGCAAAAAAAGAGGTTATAAAAGATATTATTACAAAAAAGACGTTGTATGTACTTGCAAAAAAGAACGGATGTACTGTGTCGGATCAGGAATATGATGATTATGCAAAACTGCTGAAGACACAGATGAACAAAGCGGAGAACCGGAAAGAAATCCGCGATTTTTATGCGGGATTCGGTGGCGAGAGTGCTTACTGGAAGAATATGGAGCCGGTTATTCGTCAGAATCTTGCGGTGCGCAAGTATATAGACAGCCAGACAGGAACGCAGACGGAGGAAGAAATCAAACAGGAGGCATATGAAAGCGGTGCAAAGCAGACGGATCTGGATGCATTTGAACAGGTGGTGGAAGATGTCTGTGAAGAGATTGGCGATTATCTGAAAACACTGCAGAATTCGGATGCTTCGGTATATTATTTTGCGTCTTCCGACAAAGCGTGTGTGACAAAGAGCATCGACAAAGAGGAAATCTGTGCCATTGGAAATCATACGATTGTAACCCGGGAACAGGTACAGATGTATACGAAGTTTTATGAAATTACATATGATAAGACATTGTCGGAAAAGAAAGCAATTGCTTATGCCAAGGAACGCAACGCACTGTATGTTGCGGCAATGCAGAATGGATATCAGGTAACCGATGAACAGGTAAAAGCATATGTAGAGGAATTAAAACAGAATCTGGATGGTATCTGGACAAAGGAGCAAAAAGAAAAACTGCTCTCGGGTTTTTCTTCGGAGGACGATTACTGGGCGTTTGAACAAAAGGTTTACCGGATCGATCTGCCGATACAAAACTATGTCAGGGATAAAGAAAACGAATTTAACAGAAAAAATGAATCAGGGCAGACTTGGGATGAGGCATTTAAGACATTAAAACAGAATCTGGTGGATGAGCAGCAGTATAAAGACAGCAGTTCCTATTAACAATATTTTGCCGGATATATGGAGAAATTCCAGAAAATGTTCGATATATAAAATGATATTATGAAAAATAAAGGGGGAATTATCATATGTCATTGACGATTCAGGCACCACATGCTAACATGAATGCATACGAAATCGGAGACGATGAAATGTGCAAAAACAAAGTATCCGACAAAGGAACCATATATGCCGGAGATCTGCAGTTTGCCCAGACCACTGGCAATGCTGCAAGCGACAAGAAACAAAGTGCCCGGAAACAGGCGATGAAGCTGATCCGGGATGCATGGGACAGTGATAACAAGGCGGTAAGCCAGCGGGATCAGATAGCACAGCAGAAAGAGGAAAAACTCAAAGAAGTCCGTGAGTGTAACGAGGAATTGAAACAGATTCGCGAGAGTAAAGAAATCGCGCGGCAGAGTTATGGGGTGGATTCGGATTCTCAGGAGCAGAAAGACTTAGAACTGCTGGAAAAATATCAGGATTATCAGAAAGGTGTGCAGACGGATGACTTTTCCAAGGAAGAGATAGACCGTTTGAAAGAACTGCAGAATACCCCTCTGACCGATTATCAGACCAGGGCATTACAGCTGAATGCACAAAAGGATGTCATTCTGAACAAGAAAGACCGGGCGCAGCGTAACGTGACTTCTCTGACTGAGGCAGCGGCAGATGCAAAGCTCGACCAGCTGAAATCACAGGATATGCAAAAAGCGCAGGATGCAGCGGATGAACTGCTGGATGCTTCCGATAAAGATGCTTTTGGCATGCTGATACAGGATGCGGTAGATCACATCGACGAGAAACAGGAAGAAGAGAAAGAGAAAGCAGAGGAAGCGCAGGAGAAGCGCGACGAGCAGCAGGAAAAGATTGACGAAAAGAAAGAGGAAAAACAGCAGCAGGAGAAGATTATCGAAGGGGCTGTCGAGGCGGACAAGCTGGAGGCAGATGTAACGGTGGATCAGACAGGTACGAGTAAGCTGGAGGAAGCACAGCAGCACATCCAGACAATTCTTAAGAAAAACAATCTCGTAAACGAAGATCTGAAAGGAATTAAAATTGACTTGAATTTTTGAGACCAGGAGGATGAGATGTGATGCAATCCGATGACGGTATGACCATGCAGGAAGCAGAACAGGAAATCAAATATTATCAGAAGATTTTTCAGGTAGTACGTCTGTTAAAAGGAGAGGATGTTGAGCGGACATTTTACCAGCAAGGGAAAGGAACGTGCGAAAATGTGCAGGATGGATGTCCGTGCTACAGTTTCTGGAAGAAAAACGGTAAGTGCGAAAACTGCAGTTCCTATAAAGCGTTGCGCGAAAAGAAGCAGATGATTAAGCTGGAATTCCTTGAATCAGAAGTCTATCAGGTAATCTCCCGGTATATGGAAATTGATGGACAGCCATACGTCATGGAATTGATCAATCATCTGGAGGACGACACCTTAATCGACATATCCTGCAGAGAAAAGCTGATCAATAAACTGACCGGATATAATGAAAAATTATATAAGGATGTCCTGACCGGAGTTTATAATCGTCTGTATTTTGAGGAAGAGATAAAAATGTGGACGGGAAATGCCGGAATTGTTGTGATTGATGTGGATGATTTCAAGCTTTGCAATGATACATACGGACATCTGACCGGAGATATGGCACTTGCAGCGGTTGCTGGCGTGATCTGGCGTTGTATCCGCAGAGAAGATACGCTTGTGCGCTATGGCGGAGATGAATTTGTTCTTGTGCTGCCGGAGATAAAGGAAGCTGGTCTGGTAGAAAAACTGCAGGAGATTCAGGAAAAGATCCAGAATGCAGTGATTCCGGGGTATTCCAATATTCAGCTTTCTGTCAGTATGGGTGCCGTGATTTCGCAGAACGAATCTGTTGAGCATGCAATGCTTCGCGCACATAAACTGATGTATCAGGCAAAAAATAAGAAAAACATGGCCATCACCGAGAATAACATGATTGATCATGAGGGAAAGATACACGCACAGCAGCAACCGGAAAAGATGATTCCGGAGATCCTTGTAGTGGATGATGAGGAGGTCAACCGGACGCTTCTGGATATGATTTTTTCCAAGGATTATCATGTCCTGCAGGCGGAGAGCGGAGAAAAATGCATAGAAATACTGGAACGGCAGGTCAATAGTATTTCCTTGGTTCTGCTGGATGTGGTATTGCCGAAGATGGATGGATTTGATGTCCTGACATATATGAATAAAAATCACTGGATTGAGGATATTCCGGTTATTATGATGTCCGGAGCCGATGCCCCGGAGGCTGTGAAGCGGGCATATGCACTTGGTGCAGTGGATTTTGTCAGCAAGCCATGCGATGCACAGATCGTTTATCAGCGTGTGACGAACACCATGAAATTATATGCGAAGCAGCGTCGGCTGACTTCCCTGATTACCGCGCAGATCAACGAAAAAGAGAAAAACAGCGAGATGCTGATTCATATTCTCAGTCATATTGTGGAGTTTAGAAACGGAGAGAGCGGAAGCCATGTGCTTCACATTCACAAACTTACGGAGATGCTTCTGGAGAGACTGGCGCAGAAAACCGAAAAGTATCATCTGGATGGGGATACCAGAGCCATGATCGCACTTGCTTCTTCTTTGCATGATATCGGAAAAATCGGTGTGGATGAAAAAATCCTGAATAAACCGGGAAAACTGACAAAAGAAGAATTTGAGATTATGAAAACGCATACCGTCATCGGTGCAGAAATGCTGGAACAGCTTGGTATTTATCAGGACGAGCCACTGGTAAAGATCGCACACCAGATCTGCCGCTGGCATCATGAGCGCTACGATGGAAAAGGCTATCCGGATGGACTTGTTGGAGATGAAATCCCGATTTCCGCACAGGTAGTTTCTGTAGCGGATGTGTACGATGCGCTGGCGAGTGAGCGTGTTTATAAGAAAGCAGTACCGCATGAAAAGGTACTGGAAATGATCCTGCATGGGGAATGCGGACAGTTTAATCCGATCCTCATAGAATGTCTGCAGGAGATCAGTTCGCGGATCAGAAGCGAATGTTATGATGAGGAACAGGAGACCTGATATGTTAGACCAGAATACATTTACAGAAACCATACGTGCGGTACAGGATATTATCCGCACTTCGGCGGAGCCGATGACAAGAGAGGAGATCCTTTCCTATTTTAAGGATATGGATTTGGAATGCACAGCAGGAAGAGATGGTGTTAGAGTTTCTGTCAACACCACATGATGATCCGCAGCCGGAAGAGAACGAACCGGAAACAAAGGAAGCGGAATATGAGGAGACTGCAGAGAAAGAAGAAACCAAAGAATCTTCTGCGAAAAAGGAATCCGCAAAAGATTCCGTCACAGACAACATTTCCACTTCTCCCATGTTTCAGATGTATTTGGAGGAACTGAAAGATATTCCGGAGTATACCAAGGAGCAGCAGATTGATATGTATAAGAAGCTGCTGTACACGCGCTCTCCAATGCATGGCTGCGCAACGTACTGGAAGTAGCAAAGAAACTGGCAGTTTCCCCGGAAGGATTTGAGGATATTGTGCAGGAAGGAAATATGGCGCTTTTCCTGCGCCTGAGCGAGCTGTGCGGCAGCCACGAAAAAGTGGATGTGGAAGAGGAACTTCTTACCGCGGTGGAAGAAGCGATGAAATCCTGCATCCGGGAACAGACCGGTGAAGATGAAAATGAAAATTCCGTGGTTGGAAAAGTTGCGCTGGTAAGTGAAGCGGTGAACTATCTGAAAAAACAGAACGGTGCACAGCCAACGCAGAAAGAACTTGCGGATTATGTCAAAATTCCGGAAGATGAGCTTGCAGATATTCTTTATATGATTGATAAGGCGAAAAAAGATTCCTGATCGAGGAACGAAACAGCCCTCCTATTTGACGGGAGGGCTTTTTTTATTTTCTTGCAACAAAAATACACCTCCGATACACTGTATAGATAGGAGGGCCTTCCATGGATGAACGTTTATTAGTAAAAAGGGCAAAGCGCGGGGATACCGCAGCGTTTGCCGAATTGTATGGGACAATTTATAAGAGGCTGTATCAGTTTGCGCTGTATACGCTTGGAAATACACAGGATGCGGAGGATGTGGTCAGTGCCGCTGTGATGGAAGCATTTGAAAATATCGGGAAATTGCGGAAGGAAGATGCTTTTTCCGCCTGGATGTATCGTATCGTGGCAAATATGTGTAAACAGAAAATGCGGGAATACTATCAACGGGGAGAAGAACTGACGGAAGAAAACGGAACCTTTTCGATCTCCGTCCCGATTCCGGAGCGCGACAGCATTGATACCATTCTGAAACTTACCT
>OHSG01001328.1_pt1 | contig 9832 bp, 6 predicted proteins | sample 1578601 | NCBI WGS metagenome assembly OHSG01 (sample SAMEA3879534, study PRJEB24766) | human gut metagenome | biome: human-associated habitat; feature: feces | place: USA | collected 1985/1987
TATTAATCATGCGAATATTATATAAGAATTCTTCCATTTCAGCCTGCTCTGCTTCCGTTAAAGAGGCATCAGCGGGAATTGTAGAGTTTTCGATATAGTAGCGATCGGCCTCTTTTGCAAGCAAATAACATCGATGCTCCAAATACTTGATATGAGCTTTATTTAGACGGTTATCCTTACTGATAAACACAATACACTCATTCCAAAAATCTTTTCCATTAGGAGCGTCATGCTGTTTCAATCGCTCGTACACATTTTCGGCTTCACCAATAAATACGATTCCCTTATCATCTGAATCACTTTTACCAAACAGAAAGTAAACACCACAGGCAGATAAATCCATCCTATCATCACAGTGTTTTACATCAATGCGTGGAATTTTGTAGGCTTTTCCATTCCAATTGGAAAGCTCACACACCCACCGCTTGTTGGGATTCCCTTCAATAAGGAACAGCGATATTGTCTTACCAAACACCGTCATTGTACTCCTATAACTAAGACTTTCACCAAGGTGACAGCACCTAAATCCATCGTGTCTGCCAATTCCACCACGGGCGCGGATTGCGTTGCGGCAGTCAGAACGGCTCTGACTGCCGTATATTCTATCATATCTGCGTTTTGCTTGTCAATCGTGCAGATTGCGGCTGGCGGCGTAGGCGGCGCGCAGGGACTGCTCATATTGGCTGTCGTTGACGAGCAGGAGGGCGCAGGCGCCGCATTTTTGCAGCAGATGGACCGGCGCGCCGCTCGTTTCGACCGCGCGGAGCAGCTCCGGCACAGCAGCAGTCGAGCGGCAGAGTGCGGCCAGAACGCTCAAATTTTCGCGCAGCGTGCACGCCTGCGGGCGAAGCGCCTGCGCGGCCTGCTCCCGCAGACGGTGCAGCCGTTCGGAGCCGGGCTCCATCGGCACAAGCGCCGTGAGCTCGCCGCACACGCTCTGCATGGAAAACGGCGAAAGCTGCGCCTGCGTCAAAATGGTGGCCAGCTTTGCTTCTGCGTCCGGCTCCTGCGGGCAGCTCAGGCGCAGCATGGCAAGCTTCCTGCGGCCAGCGAAGCAGATCTGCCCGCCGTCCGGCTCTACCTGCGGGCGGACGAGCGTGCCGGGCTTCTCGGGCTCGAACGCATTGCAGATGCGCAGCGGGATCTGCGCCTGCCGGACCGGCGCGACCGCGTCCTCGTGTAGAATCTGCATGCCGACGCGTGAAAGCGTCTGTAATTCCTCATAGCGCAGCTGGCCGACCGGCGCGGGATTCTGAATCAGCCGGGGGTCTGCCGCGAGCACACCTGTCACATCTGTCCAGTTTTCGTACAGATCCGCGTGCAGCGCGGCTGCGGCCAGCGCGCCCGTCACGTCGGAGCCGCCGCGCGGGAGTGTATGGACCGTGCCGTCAGGCAGCGCGCCGTAAAAGCCCGGCGTGACGATCTTCCGCCCGTCGGCAAGCGAGCCGAGCGCGGCATAGGACGCGGCCTGCCGGACGCGTCCTGCAGCGTCAAACAGCAGCCAGTCTTTTGCGTCGACAAATTCAAAGCCGAGCAGATCAGCCATCAGCCGCGCGGACAGATATTCGCCCCGAGAGACGATCCAGTCCTGCGGCGTGTCGCGGCGCATGGCGGCATAGATCGCGTCAAGCTCGGCCTCGATGGGCAGCGTCAGGCAGCAGCCGTCGCGGATCTCGCGGTAGCGGTCGGCGATCCTGCGCCATAGATCCCAGCAGCTCACGCCGTATTGCAGATGCGCGTGGCAGAGATAGAGAAGATCCGTGATCTTGTGGTCGGCGGCGTGCCGCCTGCCTGCCGCCGACACGACGACGACGCGGCGCGCGGGGTCTGCAAGCACGATCTCGCGCACGCGGGAAAAGCCCGCGCTGTCACACAGCGACGAGCCGCCGAATTTTGTGACCTTCAGCATAAACCTCCCTCCTTCCGGGAATGATGGTCCCACGCCATCTTATGCTGTCCTGTCGAATTCTGTCCGGTGCCCGAGCATGAAAAATTTCAGAAATTCCGGGCAATTTCCGCTTTACTTTTCTGCATTCGTATGCTATTCTTAACAGGTAGCGCCATGCGCTGCGACCCATTTCCCAGTTTCGGGACACTGCCTGCTCACACGCAGGTCTTCTGCCTGCCCGATACTTGGATTCCGGGAATATTTTGAAAGGTGGAAACACAACTATGATGCGCAAAGAAGAAAAGACTGCCATTATCGAGCAGTACGCAACCCATGCCGGCGATACCGGTTCTCCTGAGGTCCAGATCGCTGTCCTCACCGCCCGGATCAACACCCTGACCGAGCATCTGCGTGAGCACAAGCAGGACAACCATTCCCGCCGCGGCCTTCTGATGATGGTCGGCAAGCGCAGAAGCCTTCTCGACTACCTCGCCAAGAAGGACATCAACCGCTATCGTGCAATCGTTGCAAAGCTCGGCCTGCGTAAGTAAGTCATAGGAAAAGGGCGGTCGGGCGACCGCCCTTTTTTATAAATCCAACTACTATTATACTGCGCGTGGGTTCCATTTAGCAGTTGAAAGTAGCGTCCGGGTGCGGACGCCAGTTTCAAGTGCTAAACCTCCCACGCGCGCAAAAAACGAAGGAGGTTCTTTCATGATCACCCACAAGCAGTATCCGAATCACCACATTTTTGAAACCGAGATCGGCGGCCGTACCTTTACGGTCGAGACCGGCAAGGTCGCAGAGCTCTGCAATGCAGAGGCCATCTGCCGCTACGGCGATACCGTCGTGCTCGTCACGGCTGTCGCCTCTCCCCTGCCCAAGGCTGGCATCGACTATTTCCCGCTGACCATTGAGGTTGAAGAGCGTATGTACGCTGTCGGCCGTATCCCCGGCTCGTTCAACCGCCGCGAGGGCAAGCCCTCCGACCGCGGCGTGCTGATCTCCCGTCTGATCGACCGCCCGATGCGCCCCCTGTTCGACGAAGAGCTGCGCAACGACGTCGTTCTGACCAACACCATCCTCGCGCAGGACTACGATAACCCTGTCGAGATCGTCGCCTCCATCGGCTCGTCTCTCGTCATCGCCTATTCCGACATTCCCTGGAACGGCCCGACCGCGACCACCAATGTCTGCTATCTGGACGGCAAGTATATCGTCAACCCCTCGCAGGACGAGCGCAACGCCTGCCAGTGCTTCGTGACCATTGCTTCGACCCACGAGAAGGTCGTCATGATCGAGACGGAGGCCAACGAGGTCAAGGAAGACATCCTCATGGAGTGCATCAAGCTGGCCCATGAGACGAACGTGAAGGTCGTGGAATTCATCAACACCATCGTTGATGCCATCGGCAAGCCGAAGTTTACGTTTGAAAAGGCCGCTGTCAACCATGAAATGCTCGACGATCTGTGCGAGTACGGTCTGGACAAGATTGCCTACGCGCTCGACACCGACGACAAGAACGTCCGCGAGGCCCGTCTGACCGAGGCTGTCGTCGACTTCAAGGAGAAGTTCGGCGAGAAGTACGCCGAGGACTGGGATGTCCAGATCGACGTGTGCCTGTACAAGATGCAGAAGAAGATCGTCAAGAAGTGGCTGCTCGAGGGCAAGCGCGTCGATGGCCGCACGCCGGACGAAATTCGCCCGCTGGCTGCCGAGGTCGGCGTTCTGCCGCGCGTCCACGGCTCCGGCCTGTTCACCCGCGGCCAGACGCAGGTTCTGTCCGTCTGCACGCTGAACACCCTCTCTGCCGCGCAGAAGCTCGACACTATCTATGACGAGACCGAGCGCCGCTATATCCACCACTATAATATGCCGCAGTGGTCCACCGGCGAAGCCCGTGCGAGCCGCTCCACCTCCCGCCGCGAGATCGGCCACGGCGCACTGGCCGAGCGTGCTCTGGTGCCGGTGCTGCCCTCCTTGGAGGAGTTCCCCTACACCATCCGCTGCGTGTCCGAGGTGCTCAGCTCTAACGGCTCCACCTCTCAGGCTTCCATCTGCGGCTCTACGCTGGCACTGATGGACGCTGGCGTGCCCATCAAGGCTCCGGTTGCCGGTATCTCCTGCGGCCTGATCACCGAGGGCGAGCGCTGGATGACCATGCTGGACATTCAGGGCGTGGAGGACTTCCACGGCGATATGGACTTCAAGGTCGGCGGCACCCGCAAGGGCATCACCGCCATCCAGATGGATATCAAGATCGACGGCCTGACCTACGACATCATTGCCGAGGCCTTCGAGAAGTGCCGCAAGGGCCGCCTGTATATTCTGGACGAGATCATCAAGCCGGTGATCGCACAGCCCCGTCAGGAGCTGAGCCGCTGGGCACCCAAGATGTTCAGCATGATGATCCCCACCGATAAGATCAAGGACGTCATCGGCAAGGGCGGCAAGGTCATTCAGGACATCTGCGCCACCTGCAACTGCAAGATCGACGTGCAGGAGGACGGCCATGTGTTCGTCTCTGCTGTGGATCAGGAGGACGCAAAGCGCGCCATCTTTACCATCAAGACCATTGTGGAGGACCCCGAGATCGGTGCCATCTACAAGGGCAAGGTGACCCGCCTGATGAACTTTGGTGCCTTTGTGGAGATCGCCCCGGGCAAGGAAGGCCTTGTGCATATCTCCAAGCTGGACACCAAGCGCGTGGAGCGGGTAGAGGACGTGGTTGCCGTGGGCGATGCCATCGTGGTCAAGGTGACCGACATCGACCAGCAGGGCCGCATCAACCTGAGCCGCCGCGATGCCATTCTGGCTCTGGAAGCCAAAAGGGCCGCCCAGCAGCAGTAAAAACCTAATACAGATTGCATAAAATAAGAGCCGCTGTACTTTTTGTACAGCGGCTCTTTTGCGTGTACCCCCTCAGGCTCACTGCGTTCGCCAGCTCCACCCAAAAAGCTCCCCCTTCGGGGGAGCTGGCATCGAGCAAAGCGAGATGCCTGAGAGGGTTCGTGCCTAAACCCCACCCGTGAAAAGGCAATTCTGGAAAATCCGCAGATTTTCCAGAATTGCAAATTAAAAAATATATTTTCCGCTGATTATGCGCAGAGCAACGCGGAGCGCATTCAAAATCGTGCTGCGCCCGGCAGGGGAAAGGGCACAAAAAAATGCTCCCCCTTGCGGGGGAGCAAATTCGGTACACAACGCCACGCTGTGCCGAAAAGAAAGGAGTGCAAAGTCAGTTTTCCTTTTTGCCCTGACGGTTCAGCACCCAGCCTGCGGCAAACAGCAACACGCCGCTGCAGGCCAGCACCGGCACGGGCCAGTTCAACTGGCCGGTCTGGGGCAGAACAGGCTTATCGGGGGTGGAAGGGGAGACCGGGTTATCCGGATTTTCGGGGCTTACGGGGTTGTCCGGGGTGCCGGGACTTACCGGGTTATCCGGTGTGCCGGGGCTCACCGGCGTATCCGGGTTATCCGGCTGCTCCGGAAGATCGGGGGTGTCCGGTGTGTCGGGCGGCGTGTCAGGCACATCCGGGGTGTCGGGGGTGTCCGGCGTTTCCGGGATGGTAGCGCCTACCTTGGGGGTGGCGTCCACATCGTAGATCCAGTTGTCGCCATCGGGCATGGGGATGGACACAAGGAAGGGCTTGATGGCCTCGTAGCCGTGGGATGCCTCGGTCTGCACGACCAAGTACAGACCCTGCGGCAGCTTGGTAATGTTGGCATAGCCCTCTTCGTTCACGTCCTGCTGGGCGGCAATGGCGGGCACAGCGGGCAGATACTTTACCAGCTGGTCTGCCAGCGTGCTGTCGGAAAGATCGCCCAGCACGACACCGCAGCCCGTAAAATCGCCGGTATAGTCAAAGTACAGGTTGCCGTTGGTGCGCTTGACGGAGGCCACCTGATACAGGGTAAGCTCGCCGCCGCGCAGGGGCACATCGTTGTGGGTGTCGTACAGACGGACGTGGAGCGAGCCCAGACGCCCCAGTACAATGTTGGCACTGGTGGCAAACGCCGGCAGGGCGCAGCATACCACAAGGCACATAGCCAGCAGCACAGCCGCCAGACGATGACGCAAATCAATGCTTTTCATGTTCTTCACCTCTCGTTTTCTTGGGTTTGCGTGTAGAAATCAGCATACCGATCAGCAAGATCAGCAGCATGGGCAGCGCCATAATGGGCGCAACAATAATGGGTTCAATTTTAAGCGCTTCGGCGGTAACGCGGAGGTGCTTGTACTGATCCGGGGTCTCTACGCGGCGGCCGCGCACCAGCAGGCGGTGGGTGTTGATGCCGTAGGGGGTGCAGGTCATCAGGGTGACGTAGTCCTTGCCTTCGGCGATCTTCAGCTCATCGGTCTCGGTGGGCAGCACGATGGAAATTTTGTCCACCTCGTAGGTGAGCACCCGGTCCAGCACGGTGATGGTAAAGGTATCGCCCACTTCCAGCTGGTCGAGGTTGGTAAACAGCTTTGCGCTGGGCAGGCCGCGGTGCGCCGAGATGACCGCGTGGGTGGACGCGCCGCCCACCGGCAGGCTGGTGCCCTCCAGGTGGCCTGCGGCGATCTGCAATACGCCGTCGCTGGTGCCGTGGTAGATGGGCAGCTCCACGCCGATTTTGGAAATGGTGATGTAACCCATAATGCCGGTGCCGGTAATATCCAGCGTTTCGTTGTAGCCGGTAAGCTGATCCGGGCGGTAAAGGGCGTTTTCGTTGGCGGCCACCTGTGCGTTAAAGGCATCGGCGGCGTCAAAGTAGGCGCTGTAATCCGCATCGGTCATTTTGTCCACGTCCTGCGCGTAGCTTGCCACCGCGCGGGACTGGTTGCGCTGGTTGACGTAATCGCTGATAGTGGGGTATAACATCACGGATAGACCCACGAAAAAGACGAGGATCAGGATGATGGTGCTTTTGTTCTTTTTCATGGGCTACTCCCTAATGTTATAAGGATAGGAGCGGGGGCCTTGCAGCCCCTTTGCTCCGGGTTCTTGGGGGAAATGGAGCTTACTTGTTCTCCATGCGCTTCTTGGTGACCAGCAGAACGATGGCCGCAACCATCAGGCCGCCGCCGACCACATAGAACAGGGTAGTGCCGATGCCGCCGGTGGAGGGCAGGGTAATGCCGCCGGCTTTTTTGTTGATGATTTTATTATTCAGGTTGGATTCACCGGACAGATTAACATTGTGTTCGTCGTGCGTTGCAGAAATGACGATTTTAGTTTTGTCACAGGCACTGTAACCGGTGGGAGGGGTGGTCTCCTTCAGGTAGTAAGTACCGGCGTCCAGACCCTTAACGTTAAACTGGCCCTTGTCGTCAGAGAACATTTCTTCGCCATCTTCAGTTCCAAAGTAGCGAGAGTAAGTGCCGTCAGCATTCTTTTTGAGCTTGATCTCATCTTCATCATTGCAAGCTTCACCGCTGTACAGACGGAAGCCAGCGCCCTCCAGCTTGTTGTTCTCGTTATCATCATCGTGATACTTGGTGTTGTTCAGCTGGTAGGTGTACACACGGACTTCGCTTTCGGGAGTGAAGCCCCAGTATGCGCTGTTTCTGGGGTTATTAGAGTACTGGAGCTGTACTTTGTTTTTGTTATCGGTAGAGCCACTTGTAGTATTGACAGCGGCTTTGTCGTTCAGGTGTGCAGTATAGGTGACCGTAATAGTAGCGCCGTCATTCAAATTGAACCTTGGATCTTCAACACAGGTTTTGACATCAGGAATGCCTACCACAAAATAGTTATGACTTTCAAGATCGGTAGTATCAATGGTATACTTCGAAGAATCGCCGGTGATATCATAGGGAATGCCCTTGGATTCAATGACTACACTATCGAGTCTGTCATAAGTAATGCCCTTGGACAAGGTATCATTGAACAAAACAGCGTACTCGTCATAGTAATCGTAAGCACGGCCATTGTCTCTGCTTGCGGGCAAGGTAGCAATCAGCTTGAACTGGAACTCTTCGTTGATCGCATGGTCAGCGCTGGAACCAAAACCTGCTTCGTTGGTGCCATCCTGATCGTCATAAACTTCCTTCTCAACATAGGGCTTTACAACCTTATGATTAACTAAAACGACATAGGGTGCTTGGGGAACATTCAGCAGGAAGAAGGAATTGTAGGCATGATAGAAATCGCGAAGGTTAAAGTAGGTAGTATCAACGATCAGATAATAACCTGACTCTGGAATGTTGATGCCACCGGTGTGATCTGTAATGACGGGTTTCGGGTTTGCATTGGCATCCGGGTAGAGATAGTGGCATACAACGCGCGCAAAAGCGATGCTGTAATCATCGGAATTATGCCATTTGCTGATAACCGCAAGAACGTCCTGAGCAGTGAAATTAGTTTTAAACTCACCGCCGATGGTAGGATCTGCCGTCAACTGCGCCAGAAACTCGTCAGGCTTAGTGATGCTGCTGCCCCACCCAACGTTGGAAAGCGTCTCATTGTCCTTACTAATAACACCCTTGAAGATCTGGAAAGCGCTGTAACCGTGGAGTTGGTTGAGGTCCTCCTCAGTCTCCCAAGTGTTGTATGCAAACGCCGGGATCGCCATGGCGCACACCATGGCAACTGCCAGCAGCGCAGCCATGAGTTTCTTCATTGCTTTTTTCATGGAAAAAGCCCCTTTCTTTTCTGCCCCTTGCCGCCCCCCTGCGTTTTGCACAGGGGGTAGGGGTGTAGTTTTGTTTGGTCTATCGCGTAAACTTTGCGCTGGGCGGGCGGGGGCTCAGCCCCGGCACGCCAGCAGAAAAGTGCAGTTTAGTCATCTGCTCTCCCTTCGCGTCTGCGCTTGCGGTGGATAAAACTATATGCCAGCGCGGTCAGCATCATTGTGCCGCCCACGGCTGTATACGGGAGTGTACCGGTGCCGCCGGTAGAGGGGAGAACGTAGTCAGAGTTGTCATTGGGGGTGTTTTCGCAGTAGTAGTAGAAGCTGCCAAACATCTGCCCTTCAGCCAACTTGTACTCGCTAAAGGTATCTGTACTCTTAAAGTCGGGAACGCCAGAGGCCGTGTAGCTGTGACTATTGTCAGAAATTACAAAATAATGGTAATTATTCGGTGTCCGATAACCATCAGGCGCTTGTGTTTCCTTCAAGCGATAGAAGGTGTTAACGTCCAGACTGCCAAGCGTTACGTTGCCGCTGGTGTTGGTCACTATATCAGTTTTTTCGCCTTTCCATCCAGTGGTAGCGTTATACTTTTCCAGACTGAACTCTGCACCGGGCAGAACCTTGTCTGGCGTGCCGGAGTACTTGACGATGGTCAAGCGGTTGGAGTTGAAGTCGATACCGGCAGAAGCTCCCGAACTGGAAGTAAAGCTGGTGCTGCATTGCTCGTTCTTCCACTTGCCATTCAGTTCTGCAGTGTTCTCAAAGGTGAAGGTATTGCCTTTAACCAGACCTTCCGTATTAACTCGGTAATGGAAAACCAGCACAAGCGGGGTGCTATCGGGTACCATTGTCCATGCCTTAAGCTGGTGGCTGCTATTGCTGCTGTACTTGGAATAGTAGGTGGACGTGTCAACGTTATTTCCGGCGGCATCGTCATCAAACTTTCCGGCTACACAGGTAAGGTCTGCACGCCATGTGGTTGCTTCCAGCGTACCATCTGCCTGCAGATTGGCATCAAAAACAGAGATGCCTTCCAGCGTTACACGCTTGGTGCCAGACCCATCAGCCCACAAATCAGAGGGCACGGTCATGACGTCTTGCAGGACCATAGGCTCGCCGCCATTCAGCGTTGCACCGTAGGGGTTCAGCTTGACCTGATAGGTCAAAAGACCGGTGGTTTCGTCAAAAGTACCGCTCTTGCCAACAACTTTGCGCTCGACTGTTTCGGTAAAGGAGGTATCACCTATCGTATTGCCGTTGCGCTCGAACTTGGCAACGTTCTTAAACGATGCGGTATTGTCATTCCAGATGTCGGTACATTTA
>OHSG01001341.1_pt1 | contig 9781 bp, 8 predicted proteins | sample 1578601 | NCBI WGS metagenome assembly OHSG01 (sample SAMEA3879534, study PRJEB24766) | human gut metagenome | biome: human-associated habitat; feature: feces | place: USA | collected 1985/1987
GATACAGCACCGGTCTTCATTATTCCCAGACCGACCAGAAGCAGAACTGTTCCCACAATGACAGTAGCCATAGTCTCGTACTTTCCATGTCCATAATCATGTTCCTTATCCTGTGGCTTCCCCGACAAATGAACACAGAGGACTACTATTATATCCGTAATGAAATCAGACAATGAATGCACTGCATCTGCAATCATTGCAGCACTATTCCCGACAATTCCTGCTGCAAACTTGAATATAAGAAGCAGGAAATTAACAACACTTCCTATAAAAGTGACTTTATATATCTGTTTTTCGCGTGATACGTTTTTCTCTTTGCCAGATGATTCTTTGTTCATTTTCAACATTTTTCTTTTATTTGATTACAACTGCAAATATAGTGCATTACAAACCCATATATATTCACTATATTTGCAGATATCTTAATAGAATTTGCATAATGAGAAAATACGCAGTCAATGATCATACAGAGGACAGTTTGCTCCATATTGCAGATATACATATACTAACGAATAAGAATATCAGAAATCTTTCTTTGGGTAGTTATCATTACCACAAGCATTTTGAAATCATTGTAATCCAACAGGGAAGTATGAAAGTAATGGTAAATTACATGATAAAAGAAATAGCCCCGCCTTCAGTAATCATGCTGCACAGCAATCTTCCGCACATGCTCATCGGACATACCGAAGATATAAAAGCAACCATTATACATATTCCCGACAGGATTCTTACAAGAGAGATTGATCATATCCCTGAAATGCACAAGGACAGGATTTTCATCCAAAACAGCACGTTCGGGTATCTGTTCCAATCTTCAGAACTGAGCAAGAAAATCATCTCTCTATCCTATAAAATTCATAAAGAGAAGGGATTTATGCAGATCAGTCATCTATTCAAACTTCTGTATCTTCTAAGCAAAAGCAGCAAAGTGGAATACTTGAGCATGAAATCCGAACAGATTATAAATACTCAAGGAAAAGCCACCTATGAGACATCTGTTGAACGGACATTTAGGTTCATCTATACACATTTCCGGGAAGACTGCTCTCTTGCAGAAATTGCAGGATATGCCAATCAGAATGCATCGGCCTTATGCCGGTCCTTCAAGAAAGCAAGCGGCTATACTATTACCGGATTCATCAACCGCCTGCGAGTAGAAAAAGCATGTGAGCTGCTGCGCAATACAAATCTGACCATAACAGAGATCTCCTATCAGTCGGGGTTCAATACGTTTTCTTATTTCAGCACTCAGTTCAAGGCGATTACAGGGACAATACCCTTCCACATGTGCAATGAATGGAGAACAGACCGTTGTAATAAAACCATATTTCAAATTCTCAAGGCAACTTACATCATTTTTTCAGAGGTTTATACAAAACTGGCAACCGCTTTATAATATGTCCTACAGCCATAACAGTCGTTATGATGCCAATTTTATAATGCCATAATCCAAGTGTAGAATTTGCTCCGGTTATGCCAAGCAATACGATGCCTGTAACGAATAGCATTAAAAATATCACAGACAGGACAGCTGTAATTTTACTTTTTCTACCTATTCCCTTTTTTATGATTCCCTTATACCAACCCCAGTGGGTAGTTACGTGAAATATTATGGCTACAAGGAACAATACACTGCCCACAACATGAAACACAGCCCAATTATGCCATATTTCGTGGCTGTTCCCATGTCCAGCTACATGCAGACCAAATCCTGAAATGGCAGACACGATGAATACAACGATTAAAATCCAGTCAATTACAAAAATTCTTTTCATACATTTCCAAATTCAATAGTGCAAAGGTTACTACTTTGTCGGAAACGGACGATAACAATTGTAAAGAAATGGAGATTAGCGACGGTTCCTAATGCGGGACAGCGAAACGGGAGTAATGCCAAGATAGGAAGCTATGAAATGTTGAGGGACCCTCTGGATGATGTTGGGATATTCCTTCAACAGTTCTTCGTACCTCTGCTGTGGCGTATTCTTGATACGGGACAGGAATAGATGTTGATAGAAGCTGAACCGCTCTATAATTTTCTCTTCATATAATATTCTCAACGAAGGATCGCTTTCTATCTTCTTGTCGAAGTCTTCTTTCTTTATAATAAGTACTTCGGACGGTTCGATGCTTTCCAGTGAGAACAGGCTCGGTGTACCCTTGTGCAGACTGTCAAATGAAGCTACGAAATCACCCTCAAAGAAAAACTGAAAGGTTATATCCTTTCCCTCATTGTAGAAAAACAGTCTCATGCAACCCTTACGGATAAGGTATATCCTATCCGCGACCTTACCCTCCTCCAATAATACTGTTTTAGGCGGAATGGATAGTGTTTCTGTTACTTCAAAGGGAAAATGTTCGTTTGAATATTTTTCTGCCATAGCGCAAATTTATAAATAATTTCAGATTATCAGAATCCAAGATGAAAAAGGTTCGTGATGAAAATGCCATTCAACTGATACCATATAGTAAAGTTTTGCTTATGGAGTAGTTCTTCGGGTCCAAATCACATCTGGAATTATGTTCTAAGTAGTTTAGACAAAAGAAATCAAGGTTGTGTGGATTTTCACCCTTTCGGTTATCCATTTCTCTACTCTATATTCAGAACCTCGCCAAAGTTCACTGTCATATAAAAAAACATTTAGTATCCCAATCCCATATTTACCGTTGAGAACAATCCACCTGATGCGAAAGTCTGAAAGGCCATCAAAAAAGGAGATAAACAGTTGTGAAGGCATATAGGATATGAAATGTTCAGAAAAAAGAAAGAAAATGTCAAAAAGAAGGTATACGGAGAATACGAGAAACCAATAAACATTCCAATAAAGAATGTTGCAATCGTACGGCAAAACATTTAGTTATGTGGTTGCTATTTTCTTTCCGCCTCGTCGTAAGAAGACAACGGCTTTCCATATTCCTTGCGGCAGAACTGCACATACGAGCGCCAGATACCGAAATCAGCCACCACATCCTGATAATAGGATACCATAACCACCAACCACCACTACACCCTTACGGATATCTTCAACAATTTCGGGAGAACGCCCATGCTTTTCCACATTTTGTCGACATATTAAGCTAACATCAAACAACATTCGTCCGTCGAGATTTCTATTTCACTCTCCAGCTGTCACTTTCGTATATCATCAAATGGTATTCCCTTATTTCTATTTATTTGCAACCATAATCAAACAAAAACAGTGCATATTCTACAACTATTCTATCAACTCAACATGTAGCCCATGCACATCCATCACTTCAATAAAAAATTCTTCCAATTGTTCTGCTCTTTGAATATTCTCAAGCATAGGATGAATCAAAAAGGTTGCAAACGCTTGAACAATCCCTTCTTTTTTAGGTGCATACAAAACCATACAACAATATCCGTCATAACCAAAAACAAACACACATGTATCTTTTAATTCACCATAATAAAAGACATCATCACATGCTAGCAACGATGTTGCTACAAGATTAGCAGAACCTGAAAAAGAATTAATTTGCATGGGAATACTTCTATACAGTTTTTCTATTAATATTTTATTAGCAGCCCCATCATTCAATTTACGTAAAAAAGGACGAAGATTATCAATCTTGAATACAGTATGATGCGATTGATAATCACAAGACGACAAATCTTTAATCAACTTAACAACATCAGTATTACCAGTTGAATATTTTATATAAGCTGTATCCTTTGCCAGCAGACATAAGTTCTGTATCAAATTCAAACTTTCGTTTATAAGATAATCCGAATCACTTTTTAAATAAATAGCTGTAGATTCGTCTGCCCCACCAATTACACCAATTGTCTCACGCGAATCGACTTTATTGATTTTATAGGTTTTACAACTTGACAATAATATATTGCATGCAACAAGTATTATGGGGAAAAAATAAACTATTCTCATAAATTTTCAATTATATATCGCAAGAACATAAAATAGACGGTATCAAATTCAGTTTTTGTAAAAGAGATGCCAACCTATCAGGTATTTACAAATATATAAATTTATTTTCACTTACGCTTACTCTGTAACAGTTTTTTATGATTAAAGACACATAAATCCATCGGCTTTGCCATCCAGAATCCCATGCCACAAACACGCCGGAAATATCCGCCAGACAAATTATTGAGTTAAAATGAATCTGTGCTAAACTATTTGATTTTTTAATTTATGACCGGCAACCAATAAAAAAACAACGCTTTTTCACATTTTTATGGACAATAAATAGGTTATTTGACAAAAAAACAATATCTTTGATAACAATAACCAAGAAACAGATTGGCACACAACGAATTTTCAAGCAATTATAACTATTAAAATTTAATTCAACGACTATGAAAAAAATTCTTTTGTTAGTGATTTTAAGCATTTCTGCTTTTGCAGCCAATGCAGGAGGAGTAAGATCCCTTGACCTGAAAGCGAACTTGCGTCATGATTTCGGACTCGGTGTAGGAGTAACATTCCAACTTCCAAAGAACTTTGAAATTGCTCCATCATTAAACTTCTATTTCAACGACGGAAACATGCTCACTACTGACTTGGATTTCCGTTACAGATTTGAATTGCCTAAAAACTTCAGCCTCTATCCTGTCCTCGGCTTGGTATATTTCCACGCTCATGACTACAACCACATCGGTATGAACATCGGAGCAGGATTTGCCTACGACATTAATTCTCACTGGGCAGTCGGCATGGAGCTAAAGTATCAATATGTTGACAAATGGGACGATGCCTATTTCTCCCTTTGCGCAGCATACAAATTCTAACAGACCGCAACCGAACAGAAGCGACCGACAATTCTCCACGATTGCCGGTCGCTTTTTTATTCTTCCAACTTTCTTATTTCCAGAACTGCGGGGCATGAAAACTGCGTTTTCGTTTGCCACTCCGCTCACCTTTTCGTAACTTTGGGAAAAACTAATTTGATAAAAACATTCAGTTATTCCTATGGCTAAAATATGTATACTCGACGGATTTACGTCAAACCCCGGCGATTTAAGCTGGGATGAAATCTGCAAACTTGGAGAATGCACCGTATATGACCGCACATCACCCGAACAACTGGCTGAACGGGCGAAAGATGCAGAAATCGTTCTTACCAACAAAGTGGTGCTCGGACTGAAAGAAATCGGCAAACTACCGAAACTTAAATACATCGGCGTATTGGCTACCGGCTACAATGTAGTGGACCTGAAAGCGGCTACCGAACGGGGAATCGTTGTTACCAACATTCCGGCATACAGCACGGATTCGGTAGCACAAATGGTATTTGCCCACATTCTGAACATAACTCACCACGTTGCCGAATATGCAGCAGAAGCAAGAGCTGGGAAATGGTCACAATGTGCCGACTTCTGCTACTGCAATTCCCCCATCATGGAACTTGCCGGAAAAACGATGGGCATCGTCGGTCTCGGACACACCGGCATGGCTACCGCGAAAATAGCCCTGGCTTTCGGCATGAAGGTCATGGCGCTTACGTCCAAAACTCCGGAATCGCTGCCTAAAGGCATTGAACCGGCGCCGTTCGACCGACTGCTGACAGAAGCCGACATCCTCAGCCTGCACTGCCCGCTTACCGACAACACCCGTCACTTCATCAACCGCGACACACTGTGCCGGATGAAAAAGACAGCCATCCTCATCAATACCGGTCGCGGACCGCTTGTCAACGAAGCTGATTTGGCTGAAGCGCTCAATAATGGCACCATTGCTGCAGCAGGCGTCGACGTGCTCTCCACCGAACCGCCGGCAGCCGACAATCCCCTGCTCTCGGCACGCAACTGCTACGTCACTCCCCACATTGCCTGGGCAACGAAAGAAGCCCGGAGCCGACTGCTTCAGATTGCTGCCGAAAATATCCGCCAGTTCCTGGCCGGTGAACGCATTCTGAACCGCATCAACTAAACCGACTTAAACAAATATAAAAACAACAGCCGCGGCTGCCTCCTTTTCGGGAATGCAGCCGCGGCTGATTTTATTTCCTAATATGTCACCGTGCTATCAGAACAACAGTAATTTTTCAAGCCAATAGCAGAATATACCGGCAAGATAGCCTATGAATGCCACCCAAGTAATGTGTTTCATATACCAGCCGAATGTGATTTTTTCCAAGCCCATTACGACCACACCGGCAGCGCTACCGATAATCAGCATACTGCCACCGACTCCGGCACAGTAGGCCAACAACTGCCAGAACGTACCGTCCTGAACGAAATTCATCAAAACGGGATCAGTCGTGCCCATCGGAGCAATGTCGTACATACCCATACAGCCTGCTACCAATGGAACATTGTCGACAATTGAAGAAACGATTCCGACAACGCCGGTCACCAAATAGGCGTCACCATTGGAAACTTTTTCCAACCATGAGCCGAATGCCGACAATACGCCGATTTCCTGCAATGCCGCAACAGCCATCAAAATTCCAAGGAAAAACAAAATCGTCGACAAGTCAATGCGTGAAAGCAATTTCGAAACACGCTGTTTTTTCAGTTCCTTTGCATGGCGGTTATTGCTGAGGAATATTTCTGTAACGGCCCACAGGATACCCAAGATAAGCAAAATGCCCATGAATGGAGGAAGACCGGTCACTGTGCGGAAGATTGGCACAAAAATCAAACCGCCTACACCTACCCAGAAAACAATGTTTCTCTCCAAACGCGAGAACGTCACTTCGGTTACCGTTTCTGTCCCCGCTACGGTTTCAAGCTGCCCTTTCAATTTGGTCTGGAGCAGCAGAGCCGGAACTGCCACGGAAATGATTGAAGGCAGGAACACCTCTTTAATCACACCTATGGAAGTAATGTTACCCTTTATCCAAAGCATGATAGTTGTCACGTCGCCTATCGGTGAGAACGCTCCACCCGCATTGGCGGCAAGAATCACCATGGCCGAATAAATCAGACGGTCCTCCCGTACGGCAACAAGTTTTCGCAACACCATGATCATGACAATACTTGTCGTGAGGTTGTCAAGAACGGACGAAAGCAGGAATGTCATCAAGACAATGCGCCACAATAATTTACGTTTATGAGTCGTAGCAAGGCGGTCGCGAACGAAGTTGAATCCACCATTAGCGTCAACCACCTCAACAATGGCCATAGCGCCCATCAAAAAGAACAGGATTTCGCAAGTATCACCAAGATGTGACAGCAAAATGTTTTCGCCTACAAACTGGCGTACGGCCGCCGTCATGTCGTTGGAATGAAATTCCGCCAGAAAACTGCGGAACGCCTCTCCATGAAACATTTCAACGTAATCGGCACTCCCGAACATGTAGAGCACCCAACAAATTACACACATCAAAAGCGCAATCGCGGCTTTGTTGATTTTGAGTCCACTCTCGAATGCGATTCCCGCATACCCGATAATGAAAACGGCTACTATAAAAATACTCATTGGTTGTAAAAATTAAGATAGAACAATTGGTTGCTTTTTTCGGGTGCAAAGGTACGGTTTTTTTAAAAAAGCCGTAACATCCGACAAACATGAATTTAGCATGTTTGACAACATGTTTTTAAGTTAATTTTAACCTACCAATTTTCTTCGTCGGCTTTAGAATTTCAATCGAAGAGCAGCGTAAATATTACGACCGGGCGCATTGATGCCCGAAGCGAAACAACGGTATTGCGTATCCAACAGATTCTCCACGCCGGCCTGTAAAGTCAGGGTTTTGTTAAGGCTGTAGCTGCCCTTAATGTTCAGGGTAAACCATGCCGGCATTCCTTCGCCGTCTTCTCCCTTCACCGTCGCATACTTGATATTGTCCTCTCCTTCAAGATTATAACTGTCCACTGATTTTTTGCCGTTGTACAACGTATAGAAATCCACGCGGCCACGGCCGTTGTCGGTGAGATAGGCAATACCCACTTTGCCGAAAATTGGCGGAATGTGGTCAAGCGGACCTTTTGAATCACTCAAAAGCCGGCCGTAGGTATAATTGAACGTACCGCCCAACTCTATATTCTGCGTAGGTCTTGCCGTCAACGACATTGAATATCCCCAAAGGAAAGCCCTGTTGCTGTTGACATTGGTGTAGACGGCACATTCCTGACCGTCGTAAATCATCGTGTCCTTTCCTTGGAATGTTCCCTTTCCTACCGTAATGGCATCAAAATAATAGGTTGCAAAAAACACGTTTTCCCACACGAAAATATCACTGATATGCTTGGTGATGTTCAAGTCGAGCGAAACAGTCTTTTCAGGCTTCAGATTGGGATTGGGAATCGTCACCGTACTGGTTTTCGAATCGAACACTTTCGACGTATTGTCGATGTTCGGCACACGATAGGCTGTTGCCAGCGAAGTAGCGATTTTCCATGTACGTGTCGGCAGATAGTTCAGTCCCCAGGCAAAGCTGTAGGTCAGATTGTCGCGGCGCATGTCTCCTCCGTCAAAAAACGGGAACGCCTTTACATCGGCAGTGCTCGAATACACATAGGCATACCCCAAACGCAGTCCCTCGTTCATACGTAAATTCGGCGTGATTTCCCAGGAGTGCATAGCGAAGCCTTCCACAGTGTGCATACGGTTGTCGCCGTCCGGATAGCGTGTCGTGTTGACATCCGTTTCTCCTGTCGCCACATTTTCAAGATTGGCCGTGGACCAGAGGAAACTCAACGTACCGTCGACTCCCAAATGCAGTTTGTGGCTGTCGCCGTAACGCTTTATCCAGTCGCTGTTGAGCGTAAGAATATCCACATTCTCCCAACGGTTGCTCAGCCATTGGCTGCCAAAATCTCGGTTATGACGGCTTTCCTTCACCTTTTGATAAGCGACTGTCAAGCTGGTATTGTCGGCACCCCAACGGTTCATCGACTTATAGCTGTAGGCAGCCATCAGACGGAACTGAGGCCCATAGTACCATTCCGCCGACTTCGGCACGACTTCACCTTTGGAAACCTTCGTTTCCGTAAGCCGGTCGTAACGGTTGAAATCGGGCGTATTCGACAATTGGAAATTCAACAGATGCTGCTCGCCTTTCCGCGGTTGGAACAGGAATTTCTGCAACAAGTCATACTGCATGTAACCCGAACCCACCTGCTTGTTGACATCGGGATTGGCCACATAGCGGTCACTGCCGTCAGGCGCCATCTCCACATATCCGTTGCGTAAAATGTAGGCATCGTCCTTCGGCAAAAAAGGATTCCGGTTGGCACCGTTTTTCAAATCTCCGAAATGGCTGTAGGTCAGCGAAGTCAGCGACGCAAACTTTTCCGTACCGTAGTTGAAGTCAAAATGTGTGGTTCCTTCATTATTCACCGAGCCATAGCGCAGAACGGCATTACCGCCCATGACATCCGCCTCAGCCGTACCCAAAACCGGGTTCTTGGTGCTGAACACGATCGTACCGCCCAAAGCATCCGACCCGTATTCCAACGATGAAGAGCCGTTAAGCACTTCCACCTTGTCCATCGCAAACTGGTCAACAGTGATGGAATTCTGCAAATGTCCGCTACGGTAGATAAGGTTGTTCATCCGCACTCCGTCGACAACGAGCAGCACTCTCGAAGCCTCAAAGCCACGTAGCATCGGGCTGCCGCCTCCCTGCTGGCTTTTCTGCACCGAAACGCCTCCGGAACCCAACAGCAAATCACTCATATTCTGGGCATTCGCAAAGCTGACATAACTGCTCGGCAATGTCAGCACCTGCTGCACGGAATAAATTTTCTTCATATTGTCGCGGTTGGCCGTAATAACCACCTCCTCCAGACTCTTCGTCCGGAAAACGGTTGAATCGACATTGGCTGTCGAATTTGCAGATGCCG
>OHSG01001352.1_pt1 | contig 9711 bp, 8 predicted proteins | sample 1578601 | NCBI WGS metagenome assembly OHSG01 (sample SAMEA3879534, study PRJEB24766) | human gut metagenome | biome: human-associated habitat; feature: feces | place: USA | collected 1985/1987
CGGAACTGGATGAGGCCAGCGCCGACAAAGAAAAAGCAGCAGCGCTGAAAGCGGAGTATGAGGCAAAGTTAAAAGAAATTGACAAGGAAGCGGAAACGATTCTGGCAGATGCCAGACAAAAGGCGTTAAAGAACCAGAACCGCATTGTCAATGAGGCAAAGGAAGAAGCTGCACGCATTGTAAAACATGCACAGGAGGAGGCACTTCTGGAAAAGAAGCATGCCATGAATGATATGAAACAGGAAATGATCACTGTGGCATCCCTGATGGCACAGAAAGTTGTGGCATCTTCCATTACCGCAGAGATTCAGAGCACACTTGTGGATGAAACATTAAAAGAAATGGGTGAATCGACATGGCAAAATTAGTATCCAAAACATATGGGGATGCTTTGTTTGCGCTGGCGGTTGAAGAACATATGGTGGATCAATTATATGAAGAGGCGCAGGCTGTTGCACAGATTCTGCGTGAAAATACAGAACTGACCCGCCTGATGAATCATCCCAAAATCGAAAAAGAAGAAAAAGTCAGACTGATCGAGGATATTTTCAAAGGACGTATCGGTGATGAACTGGTGGGACTGCTGAGGATGCTTGTACAAAAAGGGCATTATAAGGAGACAGATCAGGTATTCACTTATTTTATTGACCGTGTCAAAGAGTATAAAAAAATAGGTACTGCCTATGTCACATCGGCGATGGAACTGACACTGCAACAGAAACAGGCGGTGGAACAAAAGCTGCTCGACACGACAAAGTACGTTCAGTTTGAGATACATTATACCACGGACCCCGCACTGATCGGAGGCATGGTCATCCGGATCCGGGACCGTGTTGTGGACGGCAGTGTCCGGACCAGACTGGAACATCTGACAAGAGACTTAGAACGTATACAATTGAAAGTAGGTGAGTGCGCTCCATGAATTTAAAACCAGAAGAAATCAGTTCTGTCATTAAGGAGCAGATCAAAAGATATGCTTCCCAGCTGGAAGTGGCAGATGTGGGAACCGTCATTCAGGTGGCGGACGGCATTGCACGTATCCATGGACTGGAAAATGCGATGCAGGGAGAATTGTTAGAATTTCCGGGAGAGGTATACGGTATGGTACTGAACCTGGAGGAAGATAATGTCGGTGCGGTACTTCTCGGAAGTCAGCACAATATCAATGAGGGAGATACGGTTAAAACAACCGGACGTGTGGTAGAAGTGCCGGTAGGAAATGCACTGCTCGGACGTGTTGTGAATGCGCTCGGACAGCCGATTGACGGAAAGGGACCGATCACAACGGATAAATACCGTCCGGTAGAACGTGTGGCATCCGGTGTCATTTCCAGAAAGGGAGTGGATACACCACTGCAGACCGGTATCAAAGCCATTGATTCCATGGTGCCGATCGGAAGAGGACAGAGGGAACTGATCATCGGAGACCGTCAGACCGGAAAGACCGCGATTGCAATTGATACCATTATTAATCAGAAAGGGCAGGGCGTAAAGTGTATTTATGTGGCAATCGGCCAGAAAGCTTCTACCGTTGCCAATATTGTCCAGACACTCGAAGAGTATGGAGCTTTCAGTTATACAACCGTTGTTGCGGCTACGGCAAGTGAACTTGCGCCTTTGCAGTATCTTGCTCCGTATTCCGGCTGTGCAATCGGCGAAGAGTGGATGGAGAATGGCGAAGATGTACTTGTTATCTACGATGATTTGAGCAAACATGCCATGGCATACCGGACCCTGTCGCTGCTGTTAAAGCGTGCACCGGGCCGTGAGGCTTATCCGGGTGATATCTTCTACTTGCATTCTCGTTTGCTGGAGCGTGCTGCAAAAATCATCAGCCAGCAGGAAGTTGCAGAACAGATGAATGATCTTCCTGCCAGCCTGAAGGGAAAAGTAAAAGCTGGAGGTTCACTTACAGCATTACCTATCATCGAAACACAGGCAGGCGACGTTTCTGCTTATATCCCGACAAACGTAATTTCTATTACTGATGGTCAGATATTCTTGGAAACTGACTTGTTTAATCAGGGATTCCGTCCTGCAATTAACGTAGGTATTTCGGTATCTCGTGTAGGTGGTAGTGCACAGATCAAGAGTATGAAGAAAGTTGCCGGAACTTTGAAGATCGACCAGGCTCAGTACCGTGAGCTGGAAGCTTTCTCTAAGTTCAGCAGCGATATGGACCCTGTAACTGCGATGGCTATCGACCGCGGACGTAAAAACAACCAGTTGCTTATTCAGCCGCAGTATTCACCGATGCCGGTAGGAGAGCAGATTGCTATTCTGTATTGTGGAACTCACAGTTTGATGCGCGATATTCCTATCAGCAAAGTACGTGCATTCCAGGATGCATTCCTTACCAATATGCGTGCTAACCATCAGGCTGATGTGCTCGATGTACTGGCTAGCGGTAAGATCAACGATGAAGTAACAGCATTGATTGAAAAAGTAGCAGCAGAAACAGCTGGACAATTTAAAGAAAGATAATCATCATGGCATCACTGAAAGAAGTAAAAGGAAGAATAAACTCCATAAATGGAACGCTGAAAATTACTTCGGCGATGAAAATGGTTGCCTCTTCGAAGCTGCATAAAGCTCAGGAGGCAATAGAGAACATGCTTCCTTACGAACGAAGACTGCATCACATGCTTACCAACTTTCTGAATGCAGGGTTGAGTGTGGAGTCACCTTTCGTCGTGAAACGTGATGTGAAGAAGATTGCCATTGTGGTATTTGCATCGAACAGTAGCCTGTGCGGTGGATTTAATGTGAATGTAATCCGTCATTTGTCTGAGATGCTTGAGGAGTATATTCAGCAGTTAGGAAAGGAAAACATATTGGTGTATCCGATAGGACGTAAAGTTGCGGATGCAGTCAAGAAGTTGGGTATAACGCCGATGGGAGATTATCAGCACATGAGCGGAAAGCCTAACTACAAAGAAGCTTCCGATCTGGCTGCCGAATTGATGAATCGTTTCGTGAGTGGTGAGATACAGCAGGTCGAAATGCTGTACAACCATTTCAAGTCGACTTCTACTCAGGTCCTGACACGTGAAACCTATTTGCCGATTAATCTTGCTCAAGCTTCTACCGAAGAGAAACAGGAAAAAGGCATGCAGGCCGATTACATTATCGAACCATCGGCAGAAAAGGTGATGCAGGAATTGTTGCCCAAAGTATTACGTATGAAAATGTATACCGTATTGCTTGACTCGAATGCAGCAGAACATGCTGCCCGTACGATGGCAATGCAGATAGCAACCGATAACGCAAACGATTTGATTCAGGAGCTTACGCTGATTTACAACAAGAGTCGTCAGCAAGCTATTACGAACGAATTGCTCGATATTATCGGTGGTACGATGGCGTAACGGTCAAAGCATAAATAAAAAAATATCGGGACCGTCCTTTCGGACAGTCCCGATATTTTTTTGTAGTTATTCGTTCATTAGTCAAAGCTACCGTAACGAGTAGGCAACAGCTTGCGGTCGCCCAACGTATTGTCTACACGTGCCACATTGATCCAGAATTTATTCTTGCGGACACTTTCCGTAGGGTATACAGCCTTTTCACGGCTATACATGTGCTGCCATTTATTGCCTACCGCTTCATATTCCGGATGCGGTGCATTGACCAGTACATTGTCTTCCTTCGAAGCATCGCCATTCTTGATTTCCTCTATCTCGTGCCAGATACTGAGCATCGTTTCTATGAAATTATCCAGCTCATACAAGCTTTCACTTTCGGTAGGCTCAATCATCAGTGTACCGTGAACCGGGAAGGAGAGAGTAGGAGCGTGATAACCGTAATCCATCAGTCTTTTGGCAATATCATTCTCGGTGATACCACTTTCCTCGTGAATCTTTCTGCATTCCAGAATCATTTCATGTCCCACGAAACCATTTGCTCCACGATAAACCGTGCCATACGTATCGTTCAATGAAGCCGCAAGATAATTCGCATTCAGAATAGCTGTCTTGGTAGCCCTTTCCAATCCTTCGGCCCCCATCATGCAAATATAAGCATACGTAATAGGCAGGATACCGGCACTACCATAAGGAGCTGCTGCAACCTCATTCTGTTCGTTGCCGAAGAGTGCGTGTCCCGGAAGGAACGGAATCAGATGCTTGGCTACACATACCGGACCTACACCCGGACCACCACCGCCGTGGGGGCTGGCAAACGTCTTGTGCAAGTTCAGATGACATACATCCGCACCGATAGTACCCGGGTTAGTCAGACCTACCTGCGCATTCATGTTGGCACCGTCCATATACACCTGAGCACCGCAGCGATGGATAATCTTACAAATCTCGGCAATATCACTTTCGAAAATACCATGAGTAGACGGATAAGTAATCATCAGCGCAGCCAACTGATCCTTATGTTCTTCTGCTTTCTGACGAAGATCTTCTACATCCACATTTCCCCGTTCGTCGCAAGCACACGTCAATGTCTGATACCCAGCCTGTACAGCCGAAGCCGGATTGGTGCCATGTGCCGAAGCCGGGATAAGAATCAGGTTACGATGTCCCTGTCCGATGCTTTCCAGATAACTGCGGATGATACGCAGACCCGTATATTCTCCCGCAGCACCCGAGTTCGGCTGAAGCGTGATTCCCTCGAATCCCGTAATGGTCAGCAGCTGGTGAGAGAGATTCTCAATCAGCGTACGATATCCTTGTGCCTGATCTTCCGGAACCAGCGGGTGTATATTCATCCATGCAGCATTACTGAGCGGCAGCATTTCGGCAGCAGCATTCAGTTTCATGGTACATGAACCCAGTGAAATCATTGAATGGGCCAGTGAAATGTCCTTACGATCCAGACGCTTGATGTAACGCATCATTTCCGTTTCCGTATGATAACGGTTGAACACCTCGTGAGTGAGGAACGACGAGCGGCGTCGCAATTCACGGGTCAGAGAAGATGATTCCGGAATATCCTCCGTTTCGTGTACCGGCTCCTCGGCAGCGATACCGAAAATCATCAGCAGGTGGTTGGCATCTGCCACGGTAGTAGCCTCATCGATACTGAGACCCACATCCCCGTTGTCGTAATAGCGCAGGTTCACTTCCTTGCTCAACGCGATGGTACGCAGTTTCTGAGCCGATACATGATCAGGCAATCCCAGACGGAGTGTGTCGAAGAAAATAGAGTTCCGTTCCGTATATCCCAGACGGAGCAGCTGCTTGTTGAGCCAGTTGGCAATACTGTGAATACGTTTGGCAATATCCTTTATTCCCTCCGGACCGTGGTACACCGCATAGAAGCCAGCCATGGTAGCCAGCAATGCCTGTGCCGTACAGATATTCGACGTAGCCTTCTCACGCTTGATATGCTGCTCACGCGTCTGTAAAGCCATACGGTAACAAATCTTTCCATACTTATCTTTCGAAAGTCCGATGATACGTCCCGGCATGTTACGCTTATATTCATCACGCGTTGCGAAATAAGCAGCCGAAGGACCACCGTAAAACATCGGAATACCGAGGCGCTGCGTACTTCCGAATACGATGTCGGCACCCCATTCGCCAGGAGGAACCAGCAAGGCAAGACTCAGAATATCCGCATCCACGGCTACCTTGCAACCTGCCGCATGCGCACGTTCCGTAAACTCCCGGTAATCTTCGACATTACCACTGTTGTTCGGGTACTGTACGATGCAACCGAATATATCGGGTGTGAACTCCAGTTCCTTGTAATTACCCACCTTCACTTCCATACCTTGCGGAATGGCACGGGTACGGATAACGGCAAGATTCTGCGGAAATATTTCCTGATCGACGAACAACGTATTGGCACCCGCCTTCTGCTGTGCCCGGCTTCTCAGTCCATGCATCATCGTTGCAGCCTCCGCAGCCGCAGTTGCCTCGTCCAGCAACGAGCAGTTGGCCAGCGGCATGGCAGTCAAGTCACTTACTACCGTCTGGAAATTAATCAGCGCCTCCAGTCGTCCTTGTGAGATTTCTGTCTGATAAGGCGTATAAGAAGTGTACCACACCGGATTTTCGAATACATTACGCTGTATCACAGCCGGAGTAATTGAGTCGTACCAGCCTGCACCAATATACGACTTATATATTTTATTCATCGAAGCCAGCTTGCTGATGTGTTCGGCGAATTCCCGTTCTGTCATGGCAGGAGGCAAGTCCAATGGAGCCTTCAGTCGGATTTTTTCAGGAATGGTCTTATCAATCAATCCGTCTAATGTCTTTACTCCTATTCTCTCCAGCATTTTGGGAAGATCATTTTCGGTAATGCCAATGTGACGATTGGCAAAAACATCTGTTTTCATGATTTCAAGGTATTATAAAGGTAAAATATTCTTAGTTGAAAACGTGCCGACGTTTTTCTGTAAGCATCGGCACGTTTCAGACAAATCGTGACAATGAATTTTGTTCTTTATTTGAAGAACGGATTATCCATTTTCTCTTTTCCGATGGTAGTCGGTTCGCCATGTCCCGGATAAACGACCGTTTCATCGGGCAAAGTCAGCAAGCGACTGGAAACATGCTCTATCAGTTCACCGAAATCGCCTCCTTCCAGGTCGGCACGTCCTACGCTACCCTGGAACAAGACATCACCGCTGAACAGACAAGCATCCGCCTTGCAGTAATACACCATGCCCCCGGGAGAATGACCGGGCACATGAATGGCTTCCAGCTCTGTATTGCCGAAATGAATCTTTTCGCCGTCTTCCACATAATGCCCCAGCGGAACAGCCTCCTCGTTGGGACGGAAACCGAACATACGGCACTGGTCCGCCAGTTTCTCCAGCAGAAACTCATCTTTCCGGCATGCCTCCGCTTTCAATCCGAATTCGCGCAAAAGGAACGGATTGCCGAAAACATGATCCAGATGCAGGTGCGTATTCAGCAGATGCTTGACGGTCAGCTTGTTTTCGTCGATATATTTTTTCAGCATCTGCTGCTCCTCCGGATAATAACATCCGGCGTCGATAATCGCAGCTTCCCCTGTTTCGTCCGAGAGCACATAACAGTTGACGGGAAACATGTTGAATTCAAAGCGTTTTATCTTCATTTTATTTTCAGTGTTTTTGATTACTTGTTTATCGTGACATATACTACCTTCTTGGTCTCAAAGAACTCTTCGGAGAAGAAATCCTTCAAGTCGGTCACTATCGTCTGATGTTTTACCGGCATGACCTCCCTGTCAAGCTCTCCTCCCTTCAGGCAAATCAGTCCGTTGGGGAGCGCGTTATGCTGTTCGCTGCTGATATTCTTGCGGATGATCTTCAGCAAGTCGGTAAGCGGCATGACGGCACGGCTCACCACAAAGTCGAACAACTGTTTTTCCTCCTCGGCGCGGCAGTGACGTGTAGTAACATTTTTCAGTCCGATAGCGTTGGCTATTTCGGTAGCCACCCTGACCTTCTTTCCGATGCTGTCTACCAGATGGAACTTCGTATCGGGGAAAAGAATGGCCAACGGTATACCCGGAAAACCGCCTCCCGTACCCAGATCCATGACACTCGTACCCGGCTTGAACTGTATCACCTTGGCGATACCCAGCGAGTGAAGCACATGATGTTCGTACAAGTTCGTGATATCCTTGCGCGAAATCACGTTGATTTTACTGTTCCAGTCGGTATACAAGTCGTAGAGAGCTGCAAACTGCTCTTTCTGCGTATCGGTTAAGTCGGGAAAATATTTCAGAATAATATCCATGTAAGCGAAACGATTATTTTAAATAAGCACTAATTTCATCGTAGGGAACGGTCAGGCTGAAATCGCCAGCCGAATACGGAGCAATTTCATAACGGTTGTAGTAAAACGTTACACCGTCCTTACCCAGCAGGAAGTTCTCGGGAATATAGATATCCGTGTCCAGCAAGATACCTACCGACTGAAGCCCTTCCACGCTGGTGATGGTATCGGTTTCCATCTTCTTGTTCACCTCTTCTATCAGCTTCTGTAGAATCAGCGAACGGATTTTGGGCTCGCCGTCTTTGGCAAACACTTCATCGGCAGTCAGTTTCTTACCCGTCTTGGCATCGAAGTTCAGATACTTGGCGTACGTATTGGGATGCGCCCCGCCTGTATACTGGAAGTTGATGGCAGTGTAATTCCATACGTTGCTGTCTCTTCCCGCTTCCAGCGTAGTGCTGATCTGATACTCATAATTATACCATGCCGGAACATCTTCTGCTTTCATGCCGTTGTGCATGTCGGCCTCGAACAGCTCCTTCACATCCGTATGATAGTTCTGGATAAAATCGTTTGTCAGGGTCGCCACAAATTCCTCGGGAGCCAGAGCAGCGTACTGTTGTCCGAAAGCTTCCTTCTGTATCTCCGAGTCGATGAGCAGAGAAACGGAGTCCTTGTCCGAGGCAGGTTTCAGGTAAGCATAGCTGATGCCGATTTTGCACGACGGAGTTTCTTTTCCCGCTTGCAGATAGACGGTCGTATCTTTTTTCAGTGTGTCAATCTCGGCGGTTGGCGACTGCTTCTGTTCTACACAGCCCGAAAAAACGAATCCGCCTGCAATGCCTAAAACCAGCGACGGAAATAAAATGTTTGTTGACTTCATAATACTCTTTTTTAGTATGGTGATTTTAATGTTCCGATACGACAAATATAACACAACTTCTTGAATAAAGCACCAGAAAAGGGAAGTTCTTTCTGTCGTTTTGATAAAGATTTGCAGAAGGGTGAGCCAGTGGAACAGAAAAAATGTGTAAGTTTGTATGAAAAGCAAAAATAACATGAAATACTAACTATGAAAACAGAATATTGGGGAACGGTCCCTTACCGTGAAGCATGGGACCGTCAGACAGCATTGTTCAACGAACTGGTGCGTGCGCGTGCCTGCGGCGAGAGTTACGAGAACCGCCTGATTTTTTGCGAGCATCCCCATGTGTATACGTTGGGGCGGCACGGCAAGGAAACAAACATGCTGCTGCGCGAGGAACAATTAAGGCAAATAGGTGCAGAATTGTATCACATCGACCGCGGAGGAGATATTACCTATCACGGTCCGGGGCAGCTTGTCTGCTATCCGATCCTGAATCTCGAGGACTTCCATCTGGGGCTGAAAGACTACATTCATGCACTGGAAGAAGCTGTAATCCGCGTGTGTGCCTCGTATGGTATAGAGGCGGGGAGAGTAGCCGGAGCTACCGGCGTGTGGCTTGCCGCAGGAACAAAAGACGAACGTAAGATTTGTGCGATAGGCGTGCGTAGCAGTCATTTCGTGACGATGCACGGACTTGCCCTGAATGTGAATACCGACTTGCGCTATTTCGGCTATATTCATCCCTGCGGATTCATAGATAAGGGAGTAACGTCCATCGCCCGGGAAGTAGGGCATGAGGTCGATCTATCCGACGTACGGAACAGGCTGGAAAAGGAGCTTTGCACGTGTCTGAATGCATCCGATTGTCGTTGAGAATCTGTGTCGTGACGTTTCCTGAAGCTTATGCCGGGGCAGCGAATCTTTTGCCGGCATGAATACTGGAAAATCTGTACAAAAGATTTTGTTTTTTGTACAAATCTTAAAAAAACGTCGAGACGTTTTCGGCGAAACATGCAGGCACGATTCTGAAAAGCGGATGTAAGTTGGTCGGTAAATTCGGCAGAAGCCGTGCAGGAAGGCTTTTTTCTTCTCAAAATTTTTGTTTTCCTGCAGAAAGATTTATCTTTGAAACCGTTAAACTTAAAAACAGAAAAACACCATGAGTCTTGAAAAAAC
>OHSG01001355.1_pt1 | contig 9705 bp, 9 predicted proteins | sample 1578601 | NCBI WGS metagenome assembly OHSG01 (sample SAMEA3879534, study PRJEB24766) | human gut metagenome | biome: human-associated habitat; feature: feces | place: USA | collected 1985/1987
CATTTATGGGATTCCATTGTGGCAACACTGCATCAAGCAAATTGTCATTCTGCGAGATGAGAAACCAGATGATTATGGCACGTTCACTTCCTGAAGAAGTTACTAATGGTACACTTGAAGGGGATATCGTTCCGGGAGATATCACATTTTTCAGACTTCAGAATTCATCAGATAACAAGCTTTCCGCTTACATAGCACAGGGTGAAGTTCTTCCGGTAAGAACACGTTCATTTGGTGCAATAGGTATATTTGCTATTCCAGAGATGGGAAGATTCTACAGACATGTGCTTATTGAAGGCAATTTTCCACATCATGGTGCAGTTGCATTCGGACATTTTGGAAAGACACTTTTTGATGTGTTTAAATATATTGGCGTTGAGGATGTGTCATTCAACCAGCCTAAGGGCATGCTTTACAAGAGTGAGAACCCATTTGCATAAACAGGTGCGGTTATAGATATATGATTGTGGAAAGGAGTCTGGCATGAATTATATAGGAATTGACCTTGGAACTTCGTCGGTCAAGCTTGTTCTTATGGATACAGCAGGATATATTATTGCAAATGTTTCAAAGAGTTATCCGATTGATTACCCTAAGACCGGCTGGTCAGAGCAGAATCCTTATGACTGGTATGATGCCTGTATAGAAGGCATGAAGGAGCTGCTTGACGGACAGGATGAATCAACAGTTGGTGGTATCAGCTTTGGTGGACAGATGCATGGACTTGTTATTCTTGATAAGAATGATGAGGTTATTAGACCGGCTATTTTATGGAATGACGGAAGAACAACGAAGCAGTGTGAGTACCTGAATGAAGTGATAGGCAGGGATAAGTTATCAGAATATACAGCAAATATTGCATTTGCAGGTTTCACAGCACCTAAGATATTGTGGGTGAAGGAGAATGAACCGGATAATTTTGCTAAGATAGACAAGATAATGCTTCCAAAGGATTATATTGCGTATCGTCTTACAGGTGTGCATTGTACAGATGTTTCAGATGCTTCGGGCATGCTGCTGTTTGATGTGAAGAATAGGCGTTGGTCGCGCCAGATGCTTGATATATGTGGCGTGACAGAAGCACAGATGCCACGCATCTTTGAAAGCAGTGAGTGCGTTGGCACTGTAAAGAAGGATATTGCTGATGAGCTTGGAATAGGATATGAAGTAATTGTTGCAGCCGGTGCAGGTGATAAGATACGCACCCTTCAGACGGCACTCCGGGCCGTTTGGGTACAGGCGCTTGTACTTGGGGATGGGTTCGGGGAGGAAATCGTCCGCCTCGATCCAGACCTCGCGGGAGAACGTGACGGTGTGCGTGCCCTGTTCGGGATGGACGGGGTTGTTTTCAACCTCAAAGGTTTCCGTCTGGCCCTCCGGATAATTCGTGATGACGAGCTTCACCGGGCGCAGAACGGCCATGGTGCGCTCTGCCGTGTCGTTGAGATCTTCGCGCAGGCAGTGCTCCAGCAGTGCGTATTCCACGGTGTTGGCGGACTTCGCCACGCCGATGCGCTCACAGAAATCGCGGATGGAATGGCTGGTGTAGCCTCTTCTTCTCAGACCGCAGAGCGTCGGCATACGCGGATCGTCCCAGCCGGAGACATAATTCTGCTCGACCAGCTGGCGCAGCTTGCGCTTGGACATGACGGTGTGGTCGATGCCGAGACGGGCAAACTCGATCTGCCGGGGCTTGGCGGGAACGGAGACGTTGTTTACCACCCAGTCGTACAGCGGGCGGTGCGCCTCGAATTCCAGCGAGCACAGAGAGTGCGTGATGCCCTCCAGCGCGTCCTGAATGGGGTGGGCAAAGTCATACATCGGATAGATGCACCACTTGTCGCCCTGCCGGTGATGGTGCATATAGCGGATGCGGTAAATGACCGGGTCGCGCATATTGAAGTTGCCGGAGGCAAGATCGATTTTTGCGCGCAGCGTGCGGCTGCCCTCGGGGAACTCGCCGTTTTTCATGCGCTCGAACAGGTCGAGGTTTTCCTCGACGGAGCGGTCGCGGTACGGGCTTACGGCGGGCTTGCCGATATCGCCGCGGAACTCGCGGAACTGCTCGGGCGTCAGGTCGCAGACGTAGGCAAGGCCCTTCTTGATCAGTTCGACGGCAAACTCGTAGTCCTTTTCAAAGTAATCCGAGCCGTAGAAGAAGCGGTCGCCCCAGTCGAAGCCCAGCCAGTGAATGTCCTGCTGGATCGCGTCGACGTACTCGGTGTCCTCCTTCGTCGGGTTGGTGTCGTCCATGCGCAGGTTGCACAGGCCGCCGAACTTTTCCGCCGTGCCGAAATCGATCGTCAGCGCCTTGCAGTGGCCGATGTGCAGGTACCCGTTCGGCTCCGGCGGGAAGCGGGTGTGCACGCGCTTTCCCTCGAACCGCCCGCCGGGGGCAAGGTCCTCTTCAATGAACGCGTCGATGAAATTTCGGTTCTCCAACGGCTTTCTTTCTTCTTCCATAGTAAAAATCCTCCCGGATGAAATGTCCTGTAATTTATACATTATAGCCGATTGCCGTCCATAACGCAATGCAAAAATGCGCGGAGGCTTCCAGAATGTGAAAAAAGTGAAAACAATGCGGGAAATTTGCATTTTCCTCTTTTCAACTCGCCGAATCTATTATAAAATAGACGCGAATCGAAAAGGAGAGATCACTGACTATGCGTGAACCGAAATATAAACGAGTGTTACTCAAGATCAGCGGCGAAGCCCTTGCGGGCGACGCGCACCGGGGACTGGACTTCGCGGTCATCGGCGGAGTGTGCGACGTGATCCGGCAGTGCGTCGAAGCAGGCGTACAGGTCGGCGTCGTGGTCGGCGGCGGCAACTTCTGGCGCGGCGTCAAAGACGGCGGCGGCAAGATGGAGCGCACGCGTGCAGACCACATGGGCATGCTTGCGACCGTCATCAACGCGCTGGCCGTGGCCGACTGCCTGGAGCAGCGCGGCGTGGAGGTGCGCGTGCAGACCGCCATCGCCATGAATCAGATCGCGGAGCCCTATATCCGCTCCAAGGCCATCCGGCATCTGGAAAAGGGCCGCGTCGTCATCTTCGGCTGCGGCACAGGCAACCCGTTCTTCTCAACGGACACCGGCGCGGTGCTGCGCGCGGCGGAAATTAACGCCGACGCGATCCTGCTGGCAAAGAATATCGACGGCGTTTACTCCGCCGACCCCGCCAAGGATCCCAGCGCCGTCAAATACGACGCCATCACCTACGACGAGGTGCTGGCCCGCCATCTGGCCGTCATGGACACGACGGCGACTTCGCTTTCCATGGATAACCATATTCCCGTTCAGGTCTTTGCCCTCAAGGATCCGCAGAACATTCTGCGCGTCGTGATGGGCGAGCCGATCGGCACGATTGTAAAGGAGGAACTATAACATGGCAGATCTCAAGGAATTCCAGCGCAAAATGGAAAAAACGCTCGACGTTCTCGCGTCCGACTTTGCCGCTGTGCGCGCAGGCCGCGCCAACGCGCAGGTGCTCGACCGCATCACGGTCGAGTATTACGGCCAGCCGAGCCCCATCAACCAGGTCGGCACCGTCTCTTCCCCCGACCCCCGCACGCTCGTCATCCAGCCGTGGGACGGGTCGCTGCTCAAGGCGATTGAAAAGGCCATTCAGACCTCGGATCTCGGCATCAACCCGCAGAATGACGGCCGCGTTATCCGCCTTGTCTTCCCGCAGCTGACCGAGGAGCGCCGCAAGGATCTCACGAAGCAGGTCCGCAAATACGCCGAGGATTCCAAGGTCGCCGTCCGCAACATCCGCCGCGACGCAGTCGACTACGTCAAGAAGGCCCAGAAGAAGGGCGAACTGACCGAGGACGACCAGAAGAAGGCCGAAAAGGACATTCAGGATCTCACCGACAAGCACGTCAAGAAGATCGACGAGATGTGCGCCAAGAAGGAAAAGGAACTGATGGAGATCTGAGTGCGTGTTTCCAACGCGTACCCTCTGTAGGGGCGGACGCCTCTGTCCGCCCATGCAAACTGCACTGGTTTTACAGAAATTTGCGGCGAATCCCCTCCGTCATTTTCTTCGGAAATACCACCTCCCCTTACCGCGCGGGGCGCGGCAAGAGGAGGCTTTGGTACGGCCGGCTCCTGTTCGCATTCAATTAAATGCAATCTCCCCAGAACCTCTTAAAAGCCGCCGGACGGCGGCTTTTGTCGTGAAAGGCTTTTATCATGGAATACAACAACACGCTCCCGCGGCATATCGCCATCATCATGGACGGCAACGGACGCTGGGCAAAAAAGCGCGGACTGCCGCGCAAAATGGGCCACGCGGCAGGCGCGGAGACGTTCCGCCGCATCGCGACCTACTGCAAGAATCTCGGTGTCGAGTATCTGACAGTCTACGCGTTTTCCACGGAAAACTGGAAACGTTCGGCAGACGAGGTGCAGGCGATTATGGCGCTGTTTGAAAAGTATCTGCACGAAGCCATCGACGAGATGGAGCGCGACCATATCCGCCTGAAAATTCTCGGTGAGCTTGGCCCCATCAGCCCGGAGCTGCGCGCGCTCATTGAGCGCACGGACGAAATTTCCACGCACTATCAGGGCTTTCAGGCCAACGTCTGCATCAACTACGGCGGGCGTGACGAGATCATCCACGCCGCGCGGCGCTTTGCCGCCGACTGCGTGAAGGGCGTAAAAAAGCCGGAGGAATTAACAGAGGCGGATTTCGCGCACTATCTCTACACCGACGGCATCCCCGACCCGGAGCTGATCATCCGGCCCTCGGGCGAGCTGCGCACGTCGAATTTCCTGCTCTGGCAGTCGGCGTATGCGGAGTATTATTTCACGGATGTGCTCTGGCCCGATTTTGACGAACCTGAACTCGACAAGGCAATCGCGTCGTATCAGAAGCGCGAGCGCCGGTTTGGAGGCCGCAAATGAAACAAAGACTTCTCGTTGCCGCCGTCGGCGTGCCGCTGCTCATTGTCGTTCTCGTGCTCCTGCCGCCTGTCGCAACGGCGATTCTGACGGCGGCCATCGCGGGCGCAGCCGCGTGGGAGCTGCTGCATACGGCGTGCAGGCAGCCGAAGCTGCTTTATGTGCCGACGGTTTTATGCGCGGCGCTCGTCGTGCTGGCCATCGTATTCGGAACGGCGATCACGGCGACGCTGATCTACGCGTTTTTCTATGTGATGTTCCTGTTTTACATGGCGGTCAGCACGCATGGGAAGGAAACTGCCATTCCGTTTGCGGACGTGGCGGTCTGCATCGTGGCAGGCTTCCTGTTCCCGGCGATGTACAGCTGCATCGGCCTGCTGCGCAATGTCTCCCCTGCGTTCGTGCTCATGCCGTTTGTCATCGCGTTTATTGGCGACAGCTTTTCCATGCTCGGCGGTATGGCCTTCGGCCATAAGAAATTCGCCCCGCACGTGAGCCCGAACAAGACGTGGGCGGGCTTTCTCGCTGGGCCGGTGGGCAGTGCGCTCGGCATGGTGCTGCTGGGGCTTGCCTCTAAATGGATCTGGCAGATGGAGCTGCCGCTGTGGTATCTGTCCGTAACCGGCATTGTCGCCAATCTCTTCGGCCAGCTGGGCGATCTGTCCATGAGCCTCATCAAGCGCGAGGCCGGGATCAAGGACTACAGCCACATTTTCCTGACCCACGGCGGCGTGCTTGACCGGTTCGATTCGACGCTGTTCCTTGCGCCTGTCGTGTACGCGATGCTGTTTTTGCTGGAGAAGCTGGTATGACGAAGACAATCACGATTTTAGGCTCCACGGGCTCCATCGGGCGGCAGACGCTGTCCGTCGCGGATGAGCTGGGACTGCGCGTCGCCGCGCTGACGGCGGAACGCAATGTTGATCTCATGGAAGCGCAGTGCCGCCAATACCGGCCGGAACTGGCCGTTCTGGCAGACGAAGCCGCTGCGGAGGAATTAAAAGTCCGTCTGGCGGATATGAATATAAGGGTGCTTGCGGGCGCGGAAGCGCTGTGCGAAGCGGCGGCTCTGCAGGAGGCTGATACGGTCGTCGTGGCCGTGTGCGGCTTTGCCGCGCTGCGGCCCACGCTGACGGCGATCCACGCAAAAAAGCGCATCGCCCTTGCCAATAAAGAGACGATGGTCTGCGCGGGCGAGATCATGCAATCTGCCGCGCGGGAATCCGGTGCGGAGATTATTCCCGTCGATTCCGAGCATTCGGCCATTTTCCAGTGCCTCATGGGCTGCCGGGACAGGGCCGAAATTAAACGCCTGATTCTGACCTGCTCCGGCGGGCCGTTCTTCGGGAAGACGCGGGAAAGCCTGGCCTGCATGACCAAATCGGACGCGCTGCGCCATCCGAACTGGAAAATGGGCGCGAAGATCACAGTCGACTGTGCAACGCTCATGAACAAGGGCCTGGAGATCATCGAGGCCATGCGGCTGTATGATCTGCCGCTTTCGAAGGTCACTGCCGTCATCCACCGGCAGTCCGTTGTGCATTCGCTTGTGGAGTTTGTCGACGGAGCCGTCATGGCGCAGCTGGGCGTGCCCGATATGCGCATTCCCATCGGCCTTGCCATGACGTATCCGAACCGGGCGCACAATCCGGCCCCGGCGCTCGATCTTCTGTCCTGCGGGCCGCTGACGTTTGACGCGATCGATGAGACGGCGTTTCCGTGCTTCGCGCTTGCACAGCAGGCAGCGCAGACCGGCGGCACGGCCTGCACGGCCATGAACGCCGCCAATGAAGAGGCCGTCGGCCTGTTTTTGCAGGATAAGATCGGCTTTTACGACATCGCGGACGCGGTCGAGGCCGCGCTGCGTCTGCCGGTCGTGCAGGAGCCGTCGCTTGCCGATATTTTTGAGGCCGACCGCCTCGCCCGCATCCATACCCGGGAGCGGTTTTTGAAATAAAGGTGATTTCATGTATATTCTCTTTGCAATTCTCATTTTTGGTTTTCTGATCTTCATCCACGAGCTGGGCCATTTTCTGACGGCCAAGGCACTGGACGTGCAGGTGAACGAATTTTCCATCTGCATGGGCCCGGCGATCCTCAAAAAGCAGAAGGGCGAGACGCTCTATTCTCTGCGCTGCATCCCCGTGGGCGGCTACTGCGCGATGGAGGGCGAGGATGAAGAATCCGACAACCCCAGAGCGTTCACGTCCAAGGCTTGGTGGAAGCGGCTGATCATTCTGGCGGCAGGCTCGTTTATGAATTTCCTGACGGGCCTTGTCGTGCTGGCGCTCATCTATTCCTGCGTCGCGGGCTTCTCAACGGCCAAAATCTCCGGTTTCTTTGACGGCTGCCCGCTGGAATCTTCTCAGGGACTTCAGGTCGGCGACGAGCTTTATAAGATCGACGGACGGCGCGTGTATATCTACTCCGACGTCGGCACGCTTCTGGCCCGGAACAAGACGGGAACATTCGATCTTGTCGTCAAGCGGGACGGGAAACTCATCAAGCTGGACGACTTTGAAATGAAGCAGCAGCTCTATGAGGTCGACGGCGAGCAGCAGTATAAATACGGCCTGTACTTTGGCTATGAGGAAAAAACCGTCGGAACGGTGCTCAAAAACACGTGGTACACGGCGCTGGATTTTGCGCGGCTCGTGTGGATGAGCCTCGGCGATCTGGTGTCGGGCCTTGTGTCGGTCAACGATATGTCCGGGCCGGTCGGCATTGTATCGGCCATCGCGCAGACGGGACAGAGCGCCGCGACGACGGCAGACGGCATTCTGAACGTTCTCTACCTTGGCGCGTTCATCGCGATCAATCTGGCCGTTATGAATATGCTGCCGCTCCCGGCGCTCGACGGGGGACGCGCGTTTTTGCTGCTGGTGAACACGGTGTTTACGGCCATTACGAAGAAAAAGATCCCCTCGAAATTTGAAGGCTATATCCATGCCGCAGGCATGATCCTGCTGCTGGGCTTCATAGCGTTTATCACATTTAAGGATATCTGGAAGCTGGTGCGATAAAAATGGAGCGGAAACTCACAAGAAAAATTATGGTCGGCGGCGTTCCGGTCGGCGGAGGCGCGCCGGTATCCATCCAGTCGATGCTGAACACGAGAACGACCGACGTGGACGGCTGCCTTGCGCAGATTCGCGCGCTGGCTGCCGCCGGGTGCGAGATCGCGCGGCTGGCCGTTCCGGACATGGAGGCCGCGGAGGCCTTCGGAGCCATCTGCGCCGCGTCCCCGCTGCCGCTGGTCGCGGATATCCACTTTGACTACCGCCTTGCCATCCGCGCGGCGGAAAACGGCGCGGCCAAGATCCGCATCAACCCCGGCAACATCGGCGAGGAAGAGCGGGTGCGGGCCGTGGTCGAGGCCTGCGGCGCGCGGAACATTCCCATTCGCATCGGCGTGAACGGCGGCAGCCTGGAAAAGCATATCCTGGCCCGTTACGGTGCCCCTGTGCCGGAAGCCATGGTGGAAAGTGCCATGTACCATGTGCGCCTGCTGGAAAAGTTCGACTTCAACAACATCGTCATCTCCATCAAGAACTCCAACGTGCCCCGCATGATGGAAGCCTACCGCCAGCTCAGCGCCGTCACCGACTACCCGCTCCATGTGGGCGTCACGGAGGCCGGCACTTACCAGATGGGCCTGCTCAAGAGCGGCATGGGCATCGGCGGGATGCTGCTGGAGGGCATCGGTGACACCATCCGCGTGTCGCTGGCCGCCGAGCCGGAAAAAGAGGTGGAGGCAGGCTTCAACATCCTGCGCGCCGTGGGCTTCCCGGTCACCGGACCGGAGGTCATCACCTGTCCTACCTGCGGACGCACCCAGTACCCCTGCACAGAGATCGCCAACGAGGTGGAAAAGCGGCTGCAGGGCTACAAAAAGTCCATCAAGGTGGCCGTGATGGGCTGCGTCGTCAACGGTCCCGGCGAGGCGCGCGAAGCCGATATCGGCATTGCGGGCGGCAAGGGCGAGGCCGTGCTGTTCATCCACGGCAAGCCCATCAAAAAGCTGACCGGCGATAACATTCTGGATCAGTTCATGGACGAGATCTATAAATTGTAAGCATTCTTTTTCCTACTGCCACACCCGCAAAAATGGGTGCGGCAGTTTGTGCTGTAAAGAACCCACCAAAAAGGAGTACCATTTGTGAAACCACTTGTTTCCCAGCTGTGGCCGCAGTTTATGGCGGACCCGGATTTTGCAGCCTGCTTCGGGCAGGTGATCGTGGAGCACGCCCGGATGCTGCGGCAGGACCGGCAGGTCGAGTTTACTTTGCGCAGCGCCGCCCCGCTGGACCAGAATCTCTGCGCCCGGCTGCTTGCTTCCCTGCAGCCGGACTACGAGGGCTTTGAACTGAAGATCAAGAACCTGTTCGGCTATGCCATGCTGGACGAGCACGCTTTGCGCATCCTGCTGGAGGACATGAAGCGGGACGGTGTGCCCATCAACGGCTTTCTGGACAGGAGCAGCATTACCATCACCGGGCAGAATATCACGGTGGGGGTGTGCCACGGCACAAAGTTTTTGCAGGAGATGGGCTTTGAGGAACTGCTTGCAAAGCGTATTGCCGAGCATACCGGCGTTACCCCCAAGGTGACGCTGCAAAGCGCAGTGACTGCGGCGGAGCAGCAGCAGATGGAGGAAAAGCTGGAACGCAAGATTGCACCGCCGGTGGTCAAATTTGAGAAAAAGAACACCGCACCGTCTATCAAGGTGGAGGGGCTCAACCTTACCGACAAGCCGGTTATCATCTTCCACGGCAAAATGTTCACCCCCAAAAACCTT
>OHSG01001360.1_pt1 | contig 9695 bp, 8 predicted proteins | sample 1578601 | NCBI WGS metagenome assembly OHSG01 (sample SAMEA3879534, study PRJEB24766) | human gut metagenome | biome: human-associated habitat; feature: feces | place: USA | collected 1985/1987
TAGATGACAAATATATGAAGGCTATATGTATTGAGGAAGAGAATATTGAAATACCTGAAGACATTAAACAAAATATAAATCAGTTTAAAGAAACGTTTTTAAAGACTATTGATGAAAATAGAACGTTGTATCAAAAAGCAGCACAATGTACGCCATGTGAGAATGAGAATAAAGGAACTTTAGAATTGGGAAAGGAAACCCAACAAAATAATTCCACAGATGTATGTAATAAAGATTTAGACATCATTTCTGAAAGTCAAAATACTGTTGTACAAAAAACAGTTGTTTTATTGGAGTCATGGGCGAATTTGAAAGTAATGCGTGAACAAAATGTTGTAGCACATAAAATTTATGAAAAAAAACTCAAGAAACTGCAAAATGAATTTATAAAGGATATGGCTACGATTGATAACAAAAGTGCTGTTTTGCGGGAATGCTTAAAGAAAATAAATACATCACAAAGTCCCGAAATGTTAAAAGAAGGACTTTTGGCTTTATCTAAAGACAATAAAAAAATATTTAATGACAAAGATTTAGATGAATTTTTAAATGGAAATAAAACGATAGAATTATGAGTGAGTTAAGAAACAGACGTCAGGCAGTTCAAAAAGAATTAGGATTAAATGATTCAAAAGAACGATTTGAAATAGAACGGTCAATTCAGAAAGAAGAAAGGCGCAAAGCAGCTAAAGAAAGAAAAAGAATGCAAATTGAAGAATCTGGATCTTATAGAGCTACACAGAATATTGCTAAATATATGGATAAATGGCATTTGGATGCTTTTATTGGTTTTATTCCTGGTGGCATATGGGATTTTTTGACTCAAATTTTAATATTCCCTTATATATATGTTAGTGCAGTTCAAATACGTTCGGTACCTCTAACTTTGGCAATAATCTATAATGCGTTACGTGATATAGCAATTGGATTAATTCCATTTTGGATAGGTAATATATTTGATTTTTTTAATCGTTCGTACTTACAGAATATACGATTAATTGTAGGTTTTGTTGAAGATGATAAAGAGATTATTGATGAAGTAAATCGTAAAGCTGTTAGAACCGCAATTTTAATATTTGTGTTTTGTGTGATTATTGTTTTACTTTTAGTTCTAATAATGAAAATCGCAAATTGGATAACAGGACTATTTAGCTAATTAATGAATCTATAAGTTGTTGTGTATTTAAAGTTTTGGAATTAATAGAATCATGATGCGAATATAAAATTATAGAATATGAATTATAAGCAATTTGAAGATAATCTTTTTGCAGAATGGCGTAAGCGTTCTGTTGCTAACGGCGATGGTAACGAACTTGCACCCGACGGGCTGCTTTATCGAGGCAGGTTTGTTTATAAAGACGGCTATTGGAGCCGTGAGCCGGGCAATGAGAATGTTGTATGGGAGCATGCCAAGAGGCGTGTGCTTATTTTGACAAAAGACCTTAATGATGAGGAAGCATGGGACATACGTGCAGAGACTGGCCGCAACAACTTCTCTGGCGAAAATAATGTCGTGGTTTCAGCGCCATTCTACAAGAATCTCATGCGTTGGGTTTACGGATTGCTGACCATTGACGCTAACGGACACGCCAAGTCGTTTGCCGAAATAGACCGACAAGATGTTTACCAGCCTTTTTATGACCAGGCACCCGTTGCCCGTGTAAACTGCAAGAAGCAAGTAGGTACAAGCAGTATTGAAACTTCTGTGTTAAAGTCATATATGGAGCGTTATAAAGACTTGCTCGTAAAACAGATTGTTGCTTATGACGCAAACATTCTTTTATGTTGTGGCGCTTCGGGAGCAATAAAGGATTTTGTTGCAGAGCATTATCTTACTGACTTGGTGAAACTGAACAACTGGATATATTATTCGCCACAAACTCATAAGATGGTTATTGACAGCTGGCATCCAACCTATACAGGCGATACGCACGAAAAAATGTATTCTGACATGATGAAAGCTGTTCATGAAGTGTGGGATAGAATGAAAATTTAAGCACAAAAGTAATATTATCATGAGACCTGTCTGTCGGTGTTTCAGATTGTATGTTGTTCCATAAACGCAACACATTACATTCCGGAATGCTGACAGATTTTTTTGTAAAACAGAATGGAACCATATAAAAGAATTTTCTGATATTAAAAATTCTTAGTCTGATTTATTTCCAGCAATATTCTGACATCAGAATATGTTTAAGGACTATGCAGTCAAGAGTGGCTGCCTTCAGCTGACAAATAAAAATGGCAAGGCATTAATATAAGCAAAAGTATGAACGCGCATGGGGTTATTGCTGCGTTCATACTTTCTTTTTATATTCAAAATTAAAGCATTATTTAGGTTTCGGGTTTATATCATTTTAGGTTTGGGATTTATGTTTATAAGAAACCAACAATTTTGAATTTAAATGCTCCGTTAGATGTAATCTTCTCGTAAACCACTCCTCCGAATGCGTAACCCGTTCTTCCGTGCGGGCGCTTAACCTTAACGTAACCAGAAGGAAGGCTGGGAACAATCATTCCTATTGACGGCCTGACAACTACATACGATCCACCACGGTCGCAATAATATCTTCCGTTTGAATAAATGTAAGGTATGTGATTATGATGAATCACCACTCCTTGAGGCCTTCTGTGTGGTGCCGGACGTTTCTTGTGGTGTGGCGGTGCCTTGTGGTGAGGCTTTTTCTTGTGGTGCTTTTTGCCTCTAGGCTGTTCCATACGGATTGTTTCGCCCATGGTTGAGGCTTCTGTTGTTACGCATGTCAGCGTGAGAAGCATTATCAATGGTAAAAGTCTGAATATTCTCATCACGTTGTCTCCTATCTTTAATGGTTATTATTCTTTTTCATATTCTTGAGCCCTGACTATTTAAGTCTGCGGACTTTCGTTTTTCTCTGCTGCAAAGATAGGCATAAATGTGACGACATATATCATTGTTTTCCCTACAAATGGTTAGGGATTTCCCTAACGTTGTTATGGATTCGGTATCAGTCTTGTGTCTGTCTTCGGTCTTTGTGTCGGTATTATTCTGCTGTGACATTATGATTTCTGCCGCTGGCCGCGTCAGATTATTTTCAGTTCTTTGGCTATTCTGCAAGCCTCAATCGAGTTTTTCACCTGTAGCTTGCCAAGTATGTCCTGACGGTGGCGGCTCACCGTGTTGATGCTTATATAAAGCATCTCGGCAATATCCTTGCTTGTCATGCCTTTGTCTATAAGTCCCAATATTTGCTTTTCTCTCGCCGACAATATGCTGTCGTTGTCTTGTTTTTCAGTTTCTATTATATGTCCGTCAGAAGAATCTATAATAAGGCATCCTGCCTGAAAGTCGGCTATAAGCGGACTGTAAAGGCAGAGAGCCATGCGTAATGTTTCGCCTGATTTGCCGAAGATGTAGAACATGCGGTGCATCACAGGTATGTAGCTGTTGGTGGCTGTTCTCATGCGTAGTTTGCTCATCAGATAATAGTCACGGCGTTTCTGGCGCGGCTGCTGCTTTATGAAATGAAAGAAGCACAGCTCCTGAGCATGTTTACGGTCAAGGTCGTCGGGATGAATACGGCTGAAAATATCCTTCTCCCATATAGATTCAAACGTTCCTTCTTTTACATCCTTGCCCAGTCCGAATATGTTGGCGAATCCGCCGTAGCATATATAGCTCATGTCGGCGCGCAGGTCGCTCAGCACGGCAATGGCATTCTCTATTCGTGCGTAGTTGGATGCCACGCCTTTAAGCTCAGCCATATCGCTGTTGCAGGCTTGTTCATCAGAGTAGTTTTGTCTTGAAAATTCTCTGTTCAATATGTCTATGGTGTTCTTCATCAGGCCGTAAAATGGTTATTTTTAATTATTGTGAGTTAAGGGACAATGCCTTACATTTGCAAAGATAATCAAAAAAGAACGATTTTGTTATGATAATTAAAAAGATTAAAAGACTTATGGTGTTATGTGGAGCAATGTTAGCTGCATCTTTACCCGGAGCAGCTCAGTCGTTGGACAAGATGCAATGGTTTAACGAGCCTGAACAGTGGGAGATAAAGAACAATTCGCTCGTTATGGACGTTACGCCGCACACTGATTATTGGCGTATATCTCATTACGGATTTACGGTTGACGATGCTCCTTTCCTTTACACTTTGCGTGGCGGTGAGTTCGAGGCTAAAGTAAAGATTTCGGGCAGTTACAAGACACGTTTCGACCAGGCGGGACTGATGATACGTATTGACCACGAAAACTATATCAAGGCAGGTATTGAGTTTGTCGACGGCAAATATAACCTCAGCACCGTCGTAACACATCATACAAGCGACTGGAGCATCATTCCGCTTGACAAGCCTGTTGAGTATGTCTGGATTAAGGCTGTAAGAAGACTCGACGCTGTTGAGATATTCTATTCGTTCGACGATAAGAACTATACCATGATGCGCAACGCATGGCTTCAGGACAATCATCCTGTAATGGTAGGACTGATGGGAGCGTGTCCTGACGGTGACGGATTTAAGGCTACGTTTGAGGATTTCTCGATAAAGCATCTGCCTGACATGAGACGCCTGCAGTGGCTCGAAAAGAACAGCAACGGCAATAAGTAATTCTACTTCAAATTGAGGGCTGCCTGTTATGCCTGTGGTTGCAGCGCATGTAATTATTCTTGACAAACAGGAATGCCTTTGGCGCGTTTCATCATGCATCATGTTTAGATGAATATGTGACATAATGATATTATGGCTATGTCTGAATTTTTAGATGAAATAGAATTTATTAAGCTGCAAATAACCTTTTGATGATAAATAATATTTACAATCCATGCTAAACCGTATGGTTTTGTATGGTAAACGGCCGCTTTATGAGTGGAAACAGACCTGTTTTTAGCTTGTAAAATGGCCGTTATTATTGCCTTTTTCAGTTGCTTTTAGGCGTTTTTCAGTCATGTCTTATTGCACACAACACTGTAGGTTATTTGTAAAGTGTTGTGAACGTGATGCTTGCGTTTGCACACGTATTTCAGCGAATTTACCGACAAAAGATTTTAATTTTAAAATACTGCGGTTTTAGAGCGTCTTGTAAATTCAGATGGTAATCAAAAATAAAAATATTGCAGCAAAGTGAAACGTGTCTTTGCTGCAATATTCGTCTTTTTATGTATTGGTCTACTGACCGTAACGTTTGTTTCTTTGTGATTTAAAAAATTATGGTTAAACCAGAAACATCACCAGCACCTGGGCTATGACAACACGGACAAACATACCGAGCGGATATACCGATGTATAGCTGATTGAGGCCGAGTCGCCTTTCAGTGTGTCGTTGGCATAGCTCAATGCCATAGGATTGGCCATAGAGCCGCACAGAATGCCGCATATAGTTCCGAAGTCGTATTTGCGGGTTAGCAGTGCAGCGGCACCAATGATTAGCACAGGAACGACTGTAAGCACAAATGCCTATCCATAGCAGACCTTCGGGGCGCACAACGGTCTCGAAGAACTGATATCCGGCCTCTAGACCAAGACAGGCAAGATAGAGCGACAGCCCCAGTTTGCGCAGCATGAGCGATGCAGACGGAGTGGTGTAGCTTATGAAGTGGGCACGCGAACCGAGCGAGCCTACAAGTATGCCTACCACAATGGGACCTCCGGCTATGCCGAGGCGCACGGGGGCGCTCATTCCGGGCAGGCTGAGAGGTATGGTTCCAAGTGCCAGACCGAGCATTATGCCGAGGAATATGGCGGCCAGATTAGGCTCGTTGAGCGTCTGAACGGCATTGCCTAAGAATCCTTCCACATGGTTGATGTCCTCAGGCGCACCAACCACGGTTACGCGGTCGCCGTATTGCAGGCGGATGTCGTCTGTGGCAAGCAGCTTGATGTCGCCTCTAAGTATGCGGCTGACGTTCACTCCGTAAGTGTCGCGCAGGTGCAGCTGTCCCAGATGTTTGCCGTTGAGCACTCGGCGTGATATCACGATGACGCGGCTTTCTACTTGGGCGTCAATGGCGTTCCAGTCTATTTTCTTTTGGTTCCAGTCTGTCTCAATCTTCTTTCCGAGCAGAATTTCCATCGACGGAATTTCGTCTGCCGTGGTTACAACCAGCACGTTGTCGTTGATGTGCAGTTGAGTGTTGGCCAGCGGCACAATCACTTCGCCGTCACGCCATATACGCGATATTATGAATTTGATGTGCGACATCTGCGACACCTGAGCCAGTGTTTTTCCTTCAAGTGCAGGATTAATCACCACAAACTGTGCCACGTATGTGTTGTCTTCCTCCATGGTTATGCGCGGTTCGAGGTCTTTGGGCTTTACTAGCAGTTTTCTTATAATTATCATTGCCAGTATAACGCCCACAACGCCAAGCGGATAGGTTACGGCGCAGCCTAGCGCAGCTCCTCCGCTAGGCAGTCCGGCTGACTCAAGCGCCTGCTGTGCGGCTCCTAGTGCCGGTGTGTTGGTAGTGGCTCCACACAGAATGCCCACCATATCCGGCAGACTGACGGGTAAAATCAGGCACAGAATCAGGGCCAATATTGTGCCTAGTGCTATTACGCCCAAGCTCCACAGATTGGCTGCAATGCCCTCATGGCGCATCAGTCCGAAGAAGTTTGGGCCCACATAAAGTCCGAGCGTATATACAAACATCGTCAGTCCGAATGTTTCGGCAAAGTCGAGCATGCCTTTGTCGGCACTCAACTGGAAATGTCCGGCCACAATACCTACGAAAAAAACAAAGGCCACCCCGAGCGATATGCCCTTAACGTGAATTTTGCCCAAGGCCAGACCTGCCGCTATGATGAGCGACAGTATCACTATTGTCTGCAGGGCAGAGTGGGTGGTGAATAGTCCGTTGATCCATTCCATAATATTATCGGGAAATTATTTTTACCTTAAATTGATTGTGTGGTGCAAAATTACAAAACAAATTTAATAAGCAGGCGTTTAATCATGATAAAAAGCTGTTTCGTGCCTGCTTATTGTCTATTTCTGCCATGTTTTACCACATTGCTTAGTTTGAGGCAGTGCTTTTTCTCAGCCCGCTGAGCCATAGTCCGGCAAAGGTTATCATTCCGTTGAGCAACAGCAGTTCGTAGCCGAATTTATATCCTGTTGCAGCAGGTACAATATAGTTTGCTGCCAGGCATATCAGCGGCGAGGCTATGGCGATGTAAGGTGCGGCCTTGTCCGTAACCTGTCTTTTGGTCAGCAGTCCGAAGGCAAATAGCCCCAGCAGCGGACCGTATGTATAGGAGCAAAGAATGTATATCGCATCAATTACGCTAGTCGAATTTATCGCCTTAAACAGAAGAATAAACACCACAAACAGTAGGGCTATGGCCACGTGTACGCGCCGGCGCAGACCGATGTCGTCGGGCTTTTCTTTTATGTCTACACAATAGCTTGTCGTAAGGGCAGTGAGCGATGAGTCGACCGTGCTTGCCGACGCAGCCACGATGCCGATCATGAACAGAACAACTACGGTTGGGCCTAGTAAGCCTGTTGCCGCAAACATGGGCAACAGCTCGTCCGGACTGTCGGGCAGGGCCATTCCGTTACGCTTGGCAAGCATCATTAACAGCACGCCTAGACAAAGAAACAGCAGATTGACAGGCACAAAGGCAAAGCCGTAGGCACACATGTCCTTGCGCGCCTCGCCGAGCGTTTTGCACGTAAGATTTTTCTGCATCATGTTTTGGTTTAGTCCTGTCATCACTATGACAATGAACGCTCCGCTTATGAGCTGTTTCCAAAAGTTCTGTGTCGACATCCAGTCGTCAAACACAAACATCCGGCTATGGCTGTCGGCAGCCACAGCCCTTGCCGCCTCGGTTATGTTCATGTCGAGAGCCCCCGCCACTTTCACTATTATCAGCACGAGTGCGCCCAGCATGCACGCTGTCTGCACAGTGTCAGTCCATTCAAGTGTCTTTATTCCGCCCTTGTGGGTGTATAGCCATATCAGGAACATCAGTACGGGCACCGTTACGGCGAAAGGAACGCCATAGGCGTCGAGCACAAAGCGCTGTAGGATGATGCACACAACATAGAATTTGACAGCCACGGCCGTAAGGTCGGACAGAATGAAAAATGCTGCACCTGTCTTATACGACCGCGGACCGAGCCGTCCGCGCAGATACGAATAGATGGTTGTAAGGTTAAGCCGATAATAGACAGGCAGCAATATGAAAGCTACAGCAAAATATCCGAGAATAAAACCTATGCATGTCTGCATATATGTCATGTCCATGTGCATCACCATACCTGGAACAGACACGAAACTTGCACCCGAAACCGACGCTCCGATCATGCCGAAAGCAACCATGTACCATGGCGACTTGCGGTTGGCACGATAGAATGTTTCGTTGTCGGCCTTGCGTGATGTAAGACGGCTTATGCCGAATAGAACGGCAAAGTAAATTAATACGGTTGTCAGAATAAGCATGGTGCAAAGTTAGTGTTTTTTTGTAAAGGACAATGAGCCATAAGCATTTTATTTGTAATCTGTGCTGATGTTTTTAAGTTTTATTTTAGCGTAAAAACCTAAATTGCTGACTTTTTGTCGTTATATAATAAGGTGTAGGAGCATATCGTAACTTTTTTGAGCAATTTTTTTGAAAATATTTTGTTTTTAATCAAATTTTATATTAAATTTGCGTCCAATACTTAATGAAAGTAACAAACAGAAACAAACGTACTATGATGACAAGGCAAAAACGGTTTATACTTCAAGAAGATGAAATACCCACACAGTGGTACAATATACAGGCAGATATGGTTAACAAACCTCTGCCGCCTCTTAATCCTGCAACGAAAAAGGCTCTTAAGGCTGAAGACTTGTACCCCGTGTTCTGTGAGGAGTGTTGTCGACAGGAGTTTGACCAGGAACATGCCTGGATTGACATTCCTGACGAAGTGCTTGACATGTATAAATATTATCGTTCTACACCGCTTGTCCGCGCCTATGCACTTGAAAAGGCATTGGACACTCCGGCTCACATTTATTTCAAGAACGAGAGTGTTAATCCGTTGGGAAGCCACAAGATAAATTCGGCTCTTGCTCAGTGCTATTATTGCAAGCAGGAGGGTACAACCAACGTTACCACTGAGACTGGTGCAGGGCAGTGGGGCGCAGCCTTGAGTTACGCAGCAAAGGTGTTTGGACTTGAAGCGGCCGTTTATCAGGTAAAGATAAGCATGAGACAGAAGCCGTATCGCAGCATACTTATGCGCACGTTCGGTGCTGAGGTGACAGGGTCGCCTTCTATGTCGACACGTGCCGGAAAGGACATCATAACACGCGACCCTATGCACCAGGGTTCGTTAGGTACGGCTATTTCTGAGGCCATAGAACTTGCTACAACCACTCCGCATTGCAAATATACTCTAGGGTCGGTTCTTAATCATGTTGCTCTTCATCAGACCGTCATCGGACTAGAGGCAGAGAAGCAGATGGATATGGCAGGTGAATATCCTGATATGGTCATAGCATGTTTTGGAGGCGGATCAAACTTTGGCGGAATTGCTTTTCCTTTTATGCGTCATAATATCAAGGACGGGAAGAATACCGAATTTATTGCTGCTGAGCCGGCAAGTTGTCCAAAGCTCACACGTGGCGTATTTCAGTATGACTTTGGCGACGAGGCAGGATATACTCCTTTATTGCCGATGTTTACGCTTGGCCACGACTTCAAGCCTGCCAATATTCATGC
>OHSG01001362.1_pt1 | contig 9686 bp, 9 predicted proteins | sample 1578601 | NCBI WGS metagenome assembly OHSG01 (sample SAMEA3879534, study PRJEB24766) | human gut metagenome | biome: human-associated habitat; feature: feces | place: USA | collected 1985/1987
GCTTTCGTTTGACTTCGACCTCAACGAGTAGCGTGAACATTACGCCGCAGGATACGGGGAAACTGATAGGCAAAGATGGCCGTGCAGAGAATGGCGGCAAGAGCGTCGGAAACAGCTTCGGCAATAAACACGCCTTGAAGTCCGACAAAACGGGAAAGCAAGAGCACAAGCGGAATCAGCAGGATAACTTTACGCAACAACGCAATAAATACCGACAATTTTGCCTGACCAAGCGCAACAAACATGTTTTGGCAAGCGCGCTGCAACCCGAATATTGTCATACCGGAAAGGAACAGCGGCATGGATTCACCCACGACGGCTATCAGACGGGCATCGTCGGTAAACACGCCGGCCACCACTTCCGGGAACAGAATCATGAACAGCACCAACAGCAGATTGAAGAAGAACATCACCTTCACCACAATGCGGAAACACTCCTTCACGCGGCCGTTGTCGCCGTGTCCGTAGTTGTAGCCGACCACCGGCACAAAGCCCTGCGAGAATCCGATAAGCGGCACGCTGACAAAGAGCATGGCGCTCTGCATGATGGCAAGCGCACTGACATAGAGGTCGCCGAAACGCACCAATGAGCTGTTGAGCACAAACCCTACAAGACTTTCCGTGCTCGACATGATAAAAGGCGAAATGCCCAGCCCGAGGATGGCAAGCATGATATGGCTTTCAGGACGGATATTTTTCCAATGCAGGCGCATAGTGGCCTTTTCCGACAACAGGAAACCCACCACCCATACGGCACAGACGGCCTGCGAAATGACCGTTGCCACAGCCGCTCCTTTGACACCCATATTGAAGGTGAAGATAAACAGGGGGTCGAGCACAATGTTGAACACCGCCCCGATTACCACCGAAGCCATGGCAATGCGCGGACGTCCCTGCGTGTTGATAAACGGATTAAGCCCCACGGCCAACTGTACGAACACCGTGCCCAAAAGATAGATGGAAAGATAGTCGACGGCATAGCCGATGGTCCGTTCCGAAGCGCCAATCAGATAGAGCAACGGCTCCATGTACAGATAGACACCTACGGAAAACAATACGGAAAAAATCAGCAACAGCGTAAAGCCGTTGCCCAACAGTTTCTCAGCCCGGTCGCGGTCGCCGCGCCCCAACGCAATCGCAGCCAGCGGAGCGCCACCGCCCCCGACAAAGGCGGAACACGCCGAAATAAGCATGATGATGGAGCCCGTCACGCCGATACCGGCAAGGGCATCCGTTCCGTAACCGGGAATATGGCCGATATAGATACGGTCCACGATATTGTAAAGCAGGTTGACTATCTGAGCGGCAACGGCCGGAAGCGCCATACGGAAAATCAATGGCAGCATACGGTCGGTGCCCAGCCGTTCTTCATAATTGTTCGCCATTCGTTTCCTTATTCAATATAAATCATTTTCTTCGTCATGCCACCGTCAATGGTAATGTTCTCACCGTTGATAAAGTCGTTTTCTTCCTGACAGAGAAACACGCACATGCGGGCAATGTCTTCGGGTTTACCGACACGCTGTGAGGGATGCTGACGATGGTCCTCTTCGCGAAGACTGTCGTAGGCATAGTTTTCAATCCAGCCCGGAGAAATGCAGTTGACCGTGATATGCAGATCGGCCAACGAAAGGGCAAGCGCATGGGTTAGCGAATAGATGCCGCCTTTCGAAGCCGAATAGGCTTCCGTGCCCGGTTCGCTCATCAGGTAGCGGGTGGAACAGAGATTGATGATGCGGCCATAGGCATTTGCCATGGGCAGCGACTGGCGGTGGAGCGCCAACCGGCGGGAAGTGATGAACACAGGACGCAGATTCGTGGCGAGCACATCATCGAATTCCTCAACGGTCATTTCCGTCATCGGCTTGAATCGGCTCACGCCTACATTGTTGACAATCACGTCGATATCGCCCCATGCCTTCAGAATTCTATCCATACATGTTTCGAGAGCTTCCTCACGGCGCACATCCACCGGATAAAACTGTGCCCCGGTAGTTTCGGCCGTGTGTTGTCCGAGTTTCTCGTCGATGTCGCAGAATGCCACCTGACACCCGGCCTGACGGAACGCCTCAACGATAGCCCGTCCGATACCAGCGGCACCTCCGGTGACAAACACACGCCTCCTCGGAAACCGCACCTGCAAATAGCCGGGCTTGGCTCCTGCCACCGTCGACCTGCCCGATGATTTCTTTCCCGCAGCCTTCTGCGCCTGATATTCTTCGTATTTTCTTTCTAAGTAATTGTCAGCCATACATCTATGTCGTTAATCCTTTTCCGTACACCCCCGCAACCGAACGCACACGAAAATCCACAGGCAAAATTACTGAAAATTCGCCCGACATAAACAAAACCCCTCTCAACAAAAGTTAAACAGATTCGATAATCGTCGTTTCAAACCTAAAATAGCTATTCTTAATTTCTCTTACTCAATCACAAACTTGCGGATTTCGGCGTTTTCCATTTTTGGGACGGTGCGGATTTGGTCGCGGCTTATGCCCTCGATATTGGCCTGAATCGAGCGGTTAATCATGCCGTGGGCAAGCACGAGCACGGTTTTGCCGTCGTAATGTTTCCGCAAATAGTCGAGCACCTGTCCGCCACGGGCATAAAGGTGTTCTTTCGTTTCCACATCAGCAGGAAGTTGTAAGAAATCAACGTCCTTAATCGGTTTCCCGGTCAGGCTGCCCCAGTCTATTTCGCGCAGCAGCGGTGTGGCTTCCGTCGGAAGTTCACGGCCATTCAACGCTATCCGCAGTGTATCGCGACAACGCTGAAGGTCACTGCACAAGGCAGCATCCAACGGCAGTGCGGCAAGCTGTGGAATCAGTCCGCGTGCCTGTTCCTTGCCTTTTTCTGTCAAGTGGCCCGGCAAATGCCCCTGCAATATGCCGGCGAGATTTTCTTCCGTCTGTCCGTGACGGACCAAATATATTGTTACCATAATGCTTCTGATTTTCTACTGTTCCGTATGAACTCCCCAACTGTTGTAATGCACATTCTCAGGTTTCCATTTATCCTTCGGCGCAGGCGTTTCTGCCGGATAGCCTACGGGAATCACACAAAGCGGCACGATATACGACGGAATGCCCAGCACCGTACGCACCGCCCTGATACGTTCGGGATAGGGATGAACACCCGTCCATACGGCACCCAACCCAAGGCTGTGAGCCGCCAACAATATGTTTTCAGTTGCCGCCGACGTGTCCATTATCCACGAACTCGCCGACATTCCGGGCAACGATTTCTGCAAATTTCCGCACACGACAATCGCCAACGGCGCTTCGCCCGTCATCCGTGCGTTGGGAAGACTATCGGCAAGCGACTGAAGCAGCGCCCTGTCGCGCACCACCATGAAATCCCACGGCTGCTGATTTTTTGCCGTCGGTGCCGCCATTCCGGCACGCAGAAGAGTTTCCACCGTAGCGGCATCCACCGCCTTGTCGGTATAGCTGCGGATGCTCGTGCGGGTCATAATATTGTCGACAACAGTCTGGCCGTCTTTGCTTTCGGCAGACTCCCGATTATACAGGTTGACAGCCAGCACTCCCACTGCCACTGCCAACAACACATTTAAAATTCCGGATATTTTCATCTTTAAAGCTACATTTTCATACTACACTCCACCAGTATCTGCCCGGCAAAGCCCAATGCAAAATTAGAAAAATTCCTGCAAACCGCCTTATCTACAATGGTGTTTCCGCCACCACGTCAGTCAATACATTTGTAGCGGGAACGGGCTTCGGCGCGGCTGCAATAGTTGAAATGCCACCATTCGGTAGGAAGCGGACGGAAACCGGCTTCGCGCATAATGCGGCGCAGCAATCGGCGGTTTTCGCGCTCCTGCTCGGTCATTTTCCCGGTACGTACCATTTCGTCTTCATAGGCAATGTGCGACTCTTTTCCCATATAGTCGACCGGCACGCCCATCGACAAAGGCACTCCGTCGGCATCAAGAATACCGACATCCACCGCAAGTCCGTAATTATGCAGTCCGCCGCCATGAGCGGGATTGGAAACATAAATCTTCTTTGACGTACCTTTCACCTTGTCCCACATGATTTTCTGCACCGACATTGGCCGGGCGGCATCGTAGACAATCAGCCTGTAACTGGGATATTCGCTACGGAGCAAACGCTGCGCTTCAAGCAGACACGCCATCGCATCGGGATGCAGGTACGCCTCCCGCAAGTCACCATAAAGCACCTGCCCCGTAAAGTTGTCGGCACGGGCATACATCAGGTCAACGGCAATTGTCGAATCCTGCTCCGCCACATTAAGATAGCCCAATGAATCAAGATACAATGCCGTCCGGCTTTTTGCCGGTTTGACAACAGCGATAGCTACCGTATCGGCCACCCCAACCGAATCGACAACCGCCACATCCGCCTGCGTATTTCCTTGCCGGCATCCCGACAATAACAACACCGACACCAACGCCCACCCTGCAATATTTTTCATGCTGATTAAATGATCTGTTTCTGAATAAACAACATATAGGTGACAACTTCGCCGTTTGCTTTCCGTACGGTATATTTGGTTTCACCCTTCAAATTCAAGCCCTTGCGTTGTTCCTCCCATAAGATTTCCTTCACGGGGCGGTCGTTGATAGCAAGAATCACATCACCGATTTCAATGCCGGCCTGCTCGGCAATGCCTCCTTTATACAAACCGTTGACAATCCAACCGTCGCATATATCGGTACGATCGAACACAGCCATATGCGTTGTCGACGACTGGGAGTATGTGCCTTCCTTGCCGTTTCTTCTTACCCATACAGAAGAACTGACAGGGTCCAACACCATATCATAGAGCGACCAAATTTCATTGCCGATTATTCCCAAGTAAGGCCTATCCGACGACAAGGCTCCTTTTTCGTTAAGCGAACAGTCAATGACGACATTCTCGAACGTATCCACCATGCAAAACCTTGCAGCCCTTATCTCCACTTCCTCTGAACCACCGCCCACACCTCCGGCCTGTGTCCGGAAATAAGCCTTCGGCATATCGTCAAGATGAAAAAACGAAGTTGCTTCATTCGTAAGCGAAACAGTGGAGCCGCTGCCCAAATCCAACCGAAACCAGCCCTCTACGGCATTTACAGAGTCGATTTGCAGCGAGGCCTTCACGTCTATGCGATTATCCACAAACCGGGCTTCCAGTTTGTGATAATTCTCCAGCGAATCGACGGGAAAAGGTGCTTCCCACTGTTTCAAATATCCCTCACTGAAGCTAATCTCCAAAGGAGAACTCAAAAGGTGAGTATTGCCTAACAAGCCGTCGATATATCTGCCCAAAATATCCCGCAACCGAATAATGGAAGTAATCTTATTCCAATAATCCAACTCTCCACAACGGATTTCTACCGAATCGACAAAAATCTCAACACGCTGCGGCTCGCTATTGCCCGCTCCGCCCATTTTCGCAACACCCTTTTTTCCAAAAGCATTCTGAAGATTGTTCAGTTTGAGGTAATCTTCGTCAAGATACAGAAAGTCGGCTCCCGTATCGTAGATAACCGTGACAGGAATCGTATCATTCAACGTTGCCTGAAGATACAAATGACTGTCAAAAATAAACGGGATGGCCCCTTCGGGAACAGCAGCGTGACTTTTCAAAGTAAACAGGGCCACGAGAGTGAAGACTATGCACAATAGTTTTTTCATAAAAGCCGTATTCTAAATTTCTCAAAATTATACAATCCGACGAAGAAATCAAAATTTCATTCAATTCCGCCATTTCTCCCGTCGTATTGAATATTCGGGAATTTTTCCGTAAGTTTGAAACGCCAAAACCAACAATTATGAAAATCACCGTCATTCAACACGATATCCAATGGAACGATGCGGCAGCCAACCTTGCCCACATCGGCCAACTCCTTTCCAAAGCTCCGAAGTCGGACGTATATGTACTCACTGAAATGTTTGCCACCGGATTCTGCATGAAGCCGGAAAAAATCGCCCAAAAACCCGACGGCTCCATCGTAACTACGATGAAGGAATGGGCAGAGCGGCTGGATGCAGCCGTGTGCGGAAGCGTCGCCACGGAAGAGGACGGCAAATACTACAACCGCCTGTATTTTGTTACCCCCGACGGAAAGGCAGAGCATTACGACAAACGCCACCTGTTCACCTACAGCGGAGAGCACGAACGCTATGCCGGAGGAAAGGAACGGAAAATAGTGGAATTTCGCGGTGTGCGATTTCTGCTTCAAGTGTGCTACGACCTGCGTTTCCCTGTGTGGTCGCGCAACTGCGACGACTACGATGCCGCCATTTATGTGGCAAGTTGGCCTGTCAGCCGCATTACGGTGTGGGACTTGCTGCTGAAAGCCAGAGGATTGGAAAACCAATGCTATGTAGTGGGAGCCAACCGCGTGGGCACTGACCCTCTCTGCGAATACAACGGCAACAGCTTGATTGTCGACCCCTACGGACGTATCATCGCCGAAGGAAAAGGCGAAACCTGTATCACCGCCGACCTCGACATGGAAAAACTGCAGTCGTTCCGCAGCAAATTCCCCGTGCTTAACGATGCCGACGACTATAAAATCCTACTTTAGCAAGCACGCATCTATAATTAATTAACAATCAACGCATTAATTATTTCCCCGAAATTTTTGGAGCCGTTTTTCCGCATTTCCCCGAAATTTTTTCGGGCAAAATCCCGTATTCCCCCAAAATTTGGAAGTACTATTGCGGCTTTTCGGAAACGGGAGTTATGCGCTGCTTCGGCTGGTTGTCGGAAATCACCAACAACTTGTCGCCGGGATGCAGGCGGAGACTGCCGTTAGGCACGATAAACTCGTCGCCACGCTTTACAATCATCACCAATGTGCCCGCCGGCAATTTCATGTCGGCAAGTCGGTCGCCATGCTCAAGCATGGCTGCGGTCACCACCACATCGTGGAGCGAAGAATCGATTTCGTCGGGAAGCTCCACGCCGAAGTCATTGCCCTGTTTTTCTTCCGGCAAGTCGAGGTGCAGGCGTTTTGCCAGCCAGGGAATTGTAGTGGCCTGCAATCCAAGTGAAAGAAGGGTGATGAAAAACACGATATTGAATATCTGCTGCGCGCCTTCCACATTCGCTACAACGGGATAAGTGGCAAAAATGATAGGCACTGCCCCGCGCAAACCTACCCACGACACAAACAGCCGCGCACGACCGCTCAAATTTTTAAACGGCAACAAACAAAGGAACACGCTCGCAGGACGTGCCACAACGATCATAAACAGCCCGATAAGCAACGCCACAGGTGCCACATCCAGCATTTCGTGAGGATTGACCAACAGGCCGAGGGTAAGGAACATGACAATCTGGAAAAGCCATGTCAGACCGTCGAAGAAACGGAGTATGTCCCGACGGTTCACCACACGGGCATTTCCCACAACAATTCCGGCAAGATACACCGCCAGATAGCCGTTGCCACGCACCAAGTCGGTCACCGTGAAGGTGAAAAACACGAGCGTCAGCAGCAGAATGGGATACAGCGAAGCGTTCTTCAAGTCAATGCGGTTCAGAATCCACACGGCCAGTTTTCCCATGCCGTAGCCAATCAGCCCGCCAAACACGAACTGCACGGCAAAATCCTTCAAAATCACGCCTACGCTCGCTTCCGCACTTCCGGCGAGCTGAATCAGCACGATGGTCAACATATACGCCATCGGGTCGTTGCTTCCGCTTTCCAATTCCAACATCGGCCGAAGGTTATGCTTCAGGTTCATGCGCTGCGAACGCAGAATGTTGAACACCGAAGCCGAATCGGTCGACGACATGGTGGCCGCCAACAGCATCGACACCGTGAGCGACATGTAGATATCCAGTCCGCTCCACCAGGAAATATAGAAAATGAACAGTCCGGTCAGCCCGGTGGTCACCAGCACACCGACCGTCGAAAGCAGCACACCCTGCGCCATGACGGGACGTATTTCCTGTACTTTCGTGTCCATACCGCCGGAAAACAGGATAATGCTCAATGCCATCATGCCGATAAACTGCGCCTGCCCGGCGTTTTCAAACTGCAATCCGAGCCCGTCGCTGCCAAACAGCATGCCCACCAACAGGAACAGCAGCAACGTAGGCACACCGAAGCGATAGCTTGCCTTACTCACCAGAATGCTGACAAAAATCAGCACCGAACCAATCAACAATATATTTTCTGCGTTAAAAATCATTCCGTTCTATCCGTTTTTTGTTTTTGTAAGTTTTGCATATACAATCAGTGCCAACGCCGAAACTACGCCAATAGCGGCAAACCAATACCAAATATAATGGGCGTTCGCGCTGGCCGTTTCCCACTCGGCTGTGGTCGCAAACAGCGACGGGTCGGGACAATAGTGCGACAGCAGGATACCCGAAAGCCCGAATCCGAGAATCGACGACAGGAACGAATGCAAGTGGCTGAAACCGAGATACAGCCCCTCTTCGCCTTTGGGTGCCTGAAGGGAAAAATATTCCAGATAGCGCGGCGAAATGAAGCACTCTGCCAATGCCTGCAAGGCGATACCACAAATCATCATCACCGTAATCGGATGGGCACCAAACAATTCGCCGTCAAACAAATTGCCGCTCGCCATCACCAGAGCCGACAGCGGAATCAAGAACATTCCGACGGCAATCGAAGTCAGCGCCTTGCGCTTCGCCATCAACTGTGTCACAAAGTTCACGCAAACTACCACCACAAACGGGTTGACATTCGCCAGCCAGCCCGGCTTGGCGGTTTCGCCCGCCATACGGATCACGTATTTCGGCATCGTGGCGTAGAGTTGCTGCTGAATCATCCAGAATCCGGTCACAATGAGTATCAGCACCAGCAGACGGCCGTTGGTAAACACCTTGCGCAAACCGAACAGCACTTCCTGTATGCTCTTTCCTTCGCCGGTCGTGTTCGTGGAATGGTAGAACAGAAAAACCGCCACCAACGCTACCACACACAACGATGCGGAAAAGAAATTGATATAGACATAAGCCTCATCACCTACGAGCGAACGCAACGGGTCGACGAAACATTTGCCCGTAAACGCACCGATATTCACCATCATATAGAATATCGAATAGCCTTTCGCACGCGTTTCCGAGGTGGTTTCACGCGCCACTGAAGCGGAGATAATCGACTTGATAAACGAGCCGCCCACCATCAGTATCAGCAGAATCGGCACAATCAGATACCGTTCCCAACTTGCCCGCAAGCCGTGGAACACCGTCTTTTCGCCATATTCCACCAGTCCGCCGCTTTCGAGCATCACGGGAAGAAGGCCTAAAAACAGATATCCGACAAACAACAGCAGAAACGCTGTCAGAATGGATTTGCGGTAACCGATTTTGTCGGCAAAGGCACCAGTGAACATCGGCAGCAGGTACAGACCGCCGGAAAACAATCCGGAAATGACACTCGCCTCAATGTCGGAAAAGCCAAGAGTGTTCGACAAATACAGAGTGATTACAATAAATACGGCATAATAAGCCATTCTTTCAAATAATTCGGCTGCATTGGCCGTCCAAAACGCTCGTGTATATTTCGCCATCGCTAAAAATGGGGATTAAATAGTTAAAATTCTAATTCAGACGCACGAAGATACGAAAAATCAGGGAGAAATCATAATCACACCTGTCCGCAGATCGGATTTACAGGCAGCACCCAGATGTAATATTAATAAACATTAATACAGATTAAAAATATTAAATGGGGG